>Ga0101944_10000094_pt1 | contig 292162 bp, 227 predicted proteins | sample DewCreD2012metaG_FD_75245 | JGI IMG/M metagenome (GOLD analysis project Ga0101944, IMG submission 75245) | Hot spring sediment bacterial and archeal communities from British Columbia, Canada, to study Microbial Dark Matter (Phase II) - Dewar... ... | reverse complement strand
TGGGTCAAATCGAACCGGCAGGATGTTCACCGGTGATTCCGCAGGAAATTTCCTTTATTCTGCGTTGTACCAGGCGGGTTTTTGTAATCAGCCAATCTCACGCCATCGGGAAGATGGCTTGGCAATGCATGATGTTTACATCACTGCAGTGGCGCGCTGCGCTCCGCCAGGCAACAAGCCGCTGCCCCTTGAGCTGGAAAATTGCCGAAATTACCTTGAGGAAGAACTGCGCCTGTTGACGCGCGCCAGGGTGTTCCTGGCATTGGGCAAGATTGCCTTCGACGGCGCTCTGAAGGCGTTCGGTTATCAGCGGCAGCCGGGCAATGCAAAGCCAGCTTTTGTGCATGGGGCAACATATACGTTAAATGGGAGCACTCTGGTGGCTTCCTACCATGTCAGCCAGCAGAATACACAGACGGGACGTTTGACGATGGAGATGTTTATGGAAGTGCTGGCGACCTGTCGCCGTTTGATGGACTAGGAACGCGAGCGAAGGATGGCGATCTTGGTGGCGTGGTTGAACGGCGCTGGGTCGGCTGGTAAACTGCCGCGGCGCGTTTCGGGAAAACCGGTGAAATCTTCTGGTACAGGAAGGATGGTCTCCAGGTACAGGTAGCCTGAAGCGCAAACTTTCTCCAATTGCGCCAGGTACTCTTGACCGCTGACGAAAAGAGCATTGTTCACAGCGACCAGGTGACTGCCTTCATCCAGAAGAGGGCGGACTTTGTTGATCAAGCGGTCATACTGGTAGTTGAGGTCTATGCGCCCGGCGTGGGAGAGAGCAAAGAAGGGCGGATCAAGGAGTATGATGTCGAACTTCGCCTTGGAGCGGCGCAGCCTGCTGGTCAGCAGGAAAAAGTCGCCACAGAGGAAATTGGAGGGAATGACTTCATATCCATTGAGATGATAGGAGCGCTTTGCCAGTTCAAGGAACTTACGGGATTGGTCAAGGTGAATGACCTGACGGGCGTTACCGGCGTACGCAGCGACCCCCAGGCTGCCAGTGTAGGCAAAGGTGTTCAGGACGCGCTTGTTATAGGAGTTCTGAAATAGCCACTGGCGTAATAAGCGGGTATCCAAGAAAAAGGTGGCATCCAGCGTCAGCAGCAAGTCAATAGCATAACAGATGCCATTTTCTTGAATCCAGACATTGGGCTGACTGCCATACACCAGCTGCCCATGGCGGCGAGCAGGTTCTGCAGCATGACGATCTTTTTGAACAATTGCCTGAAGCCAGGGGAACCGTTCCAGCAGAAAGGCGCGCAAGATCGTCAGGTTTTCCTGTCCACTCTCGGGCGGTTCAGCGAAATTGTAGATCAACGCGGTGCGAGCATACAGGTCTATCACTAGAGAGGGGCAGCCTTCCAGGAAGCCATTGAACAGGCGAAAGGCAACCCGGTGCTCGGCATCGAAAAAACTGTACCGGGCTTGCATGGCAGCGTCGACCAAATCGAGGAGCGACATCGAACGATGACTTAAGGCTCTCTGCCTCCTGTGGCTGTAATCAATGCTTCACGCCGCCGACGGTATTCGATGATGGGTCCATCGCCCTGAATCAGGACTTCGCCCATATGTAAATGCGTCCGCAAGGGGCGCTGCGTCAGCACGACGCGCTGATCTTGCCTTATGATGACCTTATTGCCCAGACGGGAGAATAAGTTCACAACGGCTTGTAAGGGCGGAAAGTGCAGGTCTTGCTGGTAAGAGCGCAGGTAAATTAGCGTATTTTCATTGTCGATTGGGGCAAAGGCGATGAAGATACGAAAATTTTCTCCCAGCCAGTTTTGCCATAAGTTGGGAAAGCGAAATTGTAGCGAGGGGGTACGCGCCGGGTATGGAATTTCGGAGGCAGAGAGCGGCTTTTGTCCGCGGTCAAACTCGTTGAAGACCCAGATGTTGAGGATATCGCTGCCACCCGGTTTATGCTCGATTTTCACAAGCGGACCATTCACCAGGGTGCGGTTACCACGTCCGATGGTGCTGGCATGCACAAAAGGAAGGTGGACCACATCAAGTTGGTTCTCGATGGCGCGAGAATAGTGCGTTTGCCAGTGCTCGCGTTGCGTGGTGAACGCCAATTTTTCATCCTGGATGCTGTCGAACCAGGGAAGTTCGGGGTAGGTCTCCTGTGGCTCACCCCACCAGATGTAGATCAGGTTATGCGCCTCACGCGCCGGATAAGCTTTTGCCTGCAATGCTTTTGGAGGTGAGTTTTGCCTGCCGATGGCGGGAACGCATCGGCATTGTCCCTCTCGATCGAACTCGAATCCGTGGAAGGGGCATTGAATCGCATTTTCCAGGAGTTTTCCAGCGCTCAGCGCCGCGCCGCGGTGCGGGCAGGTGTCGCGTAAGCACACCACACTCCCGCTTTCGTCTCGCCAGAAAACTAGCCGCTCTCCCATACGAGTGACGCCGAGCGGTTTTCCTTTTTTTACTTCATTGGACTCCAGGACGGCATACCATTGGTTGGGAATCATATTGACCTGTTGAATTGGTGAGCTGTTTGAATTGCCGCTTTCAGGTTTTCCCAAGGGGTTTCAGAGGGCACGGTACAATCGGCTGCCAGGATGAAGCGTTCGGGAGCGGCTTGTAGAACGGTAGTGGCTGTCCGGCGGATTTCTTCCAGGCTGCCGGAAGCGATGACTCCGTGACGGTCCATGCCGCCCATATAGGGACGCTTGAAAAACTGGAAAACCTGCTGGCTGGATAATTCACCCTCGGTGAGCTTTAGGCTGCAATTGACCACCTGACCAGGGTAATCCAGGAATGGGCTGAGATCATGATAACTGCCGTGGTAATCGCAGATGTGCAGGATGTTGAATTGGCAACGCTGATTAATTTCCTGCATGATCTGCAGATCAAAGGGTTTCACATAATTCAAGAAAATTTGTGGATCTTGGAAGCGGAAAGTTTCGGCGCCTTGAGTAGAGGCATAGAAGCCGTCAACGCCGGCGTGGATGCAGCCGCGCACAAATTGCAGGACACTTTCGGTAACGGCTTCCATGCCTGGGCGGACACTTTCGGGGTCTTCTGACAGATGGCGGGTGATGGTCTCCTGACCGTTGATCTGACCGGCGCACATCAAGGGAGAGTACAACGTGACCAGTACCAGCGCCTCTTTGCGAGCGGCTCTGACGAGCCCTTCCACCACGCGCAGGGGAATTTCGAAGTAGTCTTTTTTCAGCGGGGTTATTTTCTTCCAATCTGCGGGGCGCAGAATTTCGGGATTTCGGGGGTAAGGATGTTCATATTGAATCTTGACGAAATCCATGCCGGTGTAGCGAAAGAATTCCAGGTGTTTTTCGATGGCTGCCTGACCCTGATGATACGCCGGGTCGAAGTGCAGGAAGAAAGCAGCCGGGTAATAGGTTTGCTGCGCGCCAGCTTGGAGCAAGCTGAGCATGGCATCGCGTTTGTTCATGTGTGATTCTCCAATCTTATCAAAGAGGATTGTTATTTTGCAGGGAGCAAAGCATTACGTATCGCCATGTTCCACTGGTTTGTTGCAGGGTCATAAACGCCAAATCCGGCGCAAAATTCCCAATAAGCCCAGCTAAAACCGTTTTCCTCCGCGGCGCGGGCGACAGCTTCGGTCCAGCGGGCGCGCGAATCGAGGTCCGCTTTGCTGTAAGCTCCAAACTCTCCCAGGTAGATGGGGCGCTTGTGTTCTCTGCCCCAAACCATTGCTGCCAGGAAGTCGAAGCGTAGGAGCTGCCTCTCGATGTCGCTCCCTTGCCATTTCGTGCCGAGCCAGGCATTGGCGCCGCTGACCCACTCTGCGCCCTGATGGGTGAAGTGGAACGGGAGGTAATAGTGAAAGGTGACGATCAGGTTACGGTCATCTTCCGGTAACTTCAAGTAATCCAACTGGGTCAAGGAGTTCCATTCTGCTGGACCAACGATAATGGCGCGTTCAGGGTTGGTTTTGCGGATTAGGGCAATTGTTTGGGAAGCAAGCCGATTCCAAGTCTCATAATCCAGGGCATCGTGGGGCTCGTTGAGCAGCTCGAAGAACAATTTTTCAGGATAGTCACGGTAATGGACAGCAATTTGCTCCCAAATTGCCAGGAAACGTTCGGTGTGAGCTTTGGGGTTTTGGAAGATCTCCTCGTAATGATGGATGTTAACCACCACCGCCAGGTCGCGGGAAAGCGCCTGGTTGACTGCCCAGTCAACGCGCTCGAAAAAGGCTGGGTCTATCGTGTAGGGAGGGGCATCGGAGGCGTGAGCGTTCCAACGTATGGGAATGCGCACGGAGTTAAACCCTGCTTCATGGATGAGTTGGAAATATTCTTCTTTCAAGACGACGCCCCAGGCGCCTTCGGTGGGCGCTTCGAGGGCATTGCCCAGGTTGACGCCGCGTCCAAGCCAACGGTTTTTCTGGTAGATGGGCTCGCCAGGTGTGGTTGGCGAGGCAACCGGCGTGGGCTGAGGAGTGGAGTTGAGCGTAGGGGTATTCATCGGTGGGCTTTCAATCTCCTGCGGGCTGGTTTGTGGCATGCCTGGCTGGCATGCTGAGATCAGGAAAAAGAAAATTATGAGAATAGGGATCCATTTCATTCGAGCCTCTTGACGTTTCGAACCTCTTGGCGTAATGATCTCTTGCCATATCTTCATGGCAATCGAATAGCATAATGTGTATTGTAATACGAAATGGTGCTCAGAAACCGAGGTGCCGGCGTAGGGAGGCAGAGTCACCTGCCTGGCGGCAGACAAGCAGCGATCGCCTGCATAACAACCTGGCGGATGGCGAAGTCGGCTTCTCTCGATGGTAATTTGAAGAAACCATCATCAAGGTATAGGGGTGGGGCAAAGTTAACCCATAAATAACCGTCTTCTTCGAATACGCCTATCGGGCGGAGTGACAGTCCCAGTTTATAAAGTTGGAGTATAAACCTTCCCGCGCCAGCAGCAGGCAGCTCGAGCGACCCAGATAGGGGATCTCTTCCTTCCGGCGCCAGGGCAATGAGGGGGTTAGGTTTTGTTTTCGCATAGTCAATTATCCTGCGAACCGCAGCGGCGCGCTCAAGCAACTCATGTGGGCGCGGAGGCATAGGCGGCATCGTTGTAAACCCAAATACACCTGCGATACGCCGAAACAGCCAGCGGGTAAGCGCCTCGCGTTCTCTACCTAGTGGGCGATTAGGATAAGTCCAAGCGGATGCCATCACCCAATGCACTTCGGCGGGAATCATGGCGCTGATTGCCAACGCTATCCAATAAGCGCTAAAGCCGGGGCGGTAATAATGGTTCACCAGGAGCAAAGCAGGTCCGCTGGCAGGGATATTCTCGGGATGAAGCGCCTGCGGCGGCGGATGAATACCTCGTACTGCCTGACGGGAGAATTTGAGAAAGGAAACCCTATGACCGGTTAGCAGTGCGAGCGCCAAGTGCAGGGCGGCAATATAGGGGACATGATAAGCAGGGAAGGCAAGACGGCTGTTTGATAACATTGAAAAGATACGGGCAAGTGAATTTTATCTGGTTTCGGGTAAAATAGGAAACATGATTTGGGAAATCCCGTGGGTAGTATGGATAGCGGCAATCATAATCCTGGTTGGTGGGATCATGATGCTGGTCTGGAATTTGACCAGGCTGCGTCGAGAAGCTCAGCTACAACGGCTGAGGCTGTCAGCATTGGAAAATTCTTTGCAGCGTTCTCGTGAGCAGCTTGAAGAATGGCAGCAAATAAGAGGCCGGTTTGTACAGGCGGACAGCGAGAGGGCGGTTATTGAAGCGCTCTTGCATATGGCAATGAAGATCAGCGCAGCAATGGGCGTTTCGTATGTCCCGCTGGATGACCGTGGTAAGCCAATGGCGGCGATCAAAATGGGCGATTTTCCCATGCCAGTGCCAGATGCCTGGCTGGAGTACCTTGCTTCGCCGGAGGTGCGAAGCAGTTGCCAACAGTGCCAACAAATGGAAACGGTTGTACGTAGCTGCGCCTTGCTGAAAGGTCCTTTTGGCGATGCTATGGGATTGGTGTGTTTTCCGTTCAAGGTATTTGGAATCGAATTAGGCGTCTTGAACCTTTACCTGCCTGAGAGAAACACCGCAGCCTTGGAAAATCAGTCGCTCTTGCAGTCTGTTTTAGAAATTGCCAGCCTGGCGTTGATGGCGCAGCGCTTGCGTCGTAAAGAGAGCGAAGCCCGCGATTTACTTCAGGGCGCGCAAAGCGTCAGCGATGCTGAGTTGGATAAAACCGGCGCAAATGGGCAACCTGTTCAAGAATACAAAATTATTATGGAGGAGCGTGCACGATTGGCGCGCGAAATTCACGATGGTCTGGCGCAGACTTTGGGCTACTTAAAGATACAGGTGGCGCAAATGCAGGGTTTCCTGGAAAAAGGTGATTTGGCTCGCCTGGACAAGGTTATCCACCGCAGTTACGATGCATTAGCTGCAGCATACCAGGACGTGCGTGAGTCAATCGACGCCCTGCGATTGACACCCGATGGTGAAAACGGCAACAGGTTGGCAGATTGGATACAGAAAATCGTAATGGATTTCGAAGGGTCTGACGGGCTGCATCCGGTAGAGGTGATCGTCAAAGGCATGGATGTGCAGGCGGACTTACCTTTGGCAGTTCAGGCGCAATTAATTCGTATCCTGCAAGAGGCGATGAGCAACGTCCGTAAACATGCTCAGGCGGAGCATGTTTGGATCTCATGCCTGGAACGAGATGGCGACTTGATCATTGAAATACAGGATGATGGACTCGGTTTCGATGCCGAAGATGTGCCAGCGCTCTCCAAGCATGGTTTACGGGGTATGCAGGAACGTTCAGAATTGATCGGTGCAGACTTTCAAATCATCAGTAAGCCGTTAGGCGGAACGACTGTACGAGTTCGGCTACCGTTGAGCATCAAGAACCAGGACCAGGCGGAGAAGCGATGATCAGAGTAGTCGTAGTCGATGACCATGCCTTGTTTCGGGCTGGGTTGGTGGGATTGCTCGAGGATATGCCAGGTATCCAGGTCATCGGAGAGGCTTCGAATGGCATCGAGGCGGTTTCGGTGGTTAAGGAAAAAAAACCTGATATAGTGCTTATGGACATCAACATGCCTGTCATGAATGGTGTGGAGGCGCTGCAAGAGCTACGCCGCACCGAGACGTGCAAAATTATTATGTTGACGATCTCGAAACAGGAAAATGACCTGTTCGAGGCAATTTCTTCAGGCGCTGATGGATACCTGCTCAAGAACGCTGAACCTGAAGAGCTGCGCAGGGCGCTTTTTCAGGTGGTTGAAGGGAATGCTGTGCTCTCGCCTGAAGTGACTCAGCCTGTGCTTAGGGCAATCGCCAGCATGTCCACTGCTACGCCTGATCGAGGCATCAGCCAGCGGGAAGTGGATATCCTTGAGTGCCTGGCAAAGGGGATGACCACAGCTCAAATTGCAGCCACGCTATTCATATCTGAAAACACGGTCAAGACGCATATCCGGCACATTCTCGAGAAACTGGAAGCGTCTAATCGAACCGAAGCAGTCAGCAAAGCCAGTCAGTTGGGGTTAATCCGCAAAGAAGGATAACCTTCGCTCTCCCGGCGTCGGAAAAGTATCTGCGCCGGGGATCCACGCAATTGACCAGGGAAGGGTGATGCATAAATCACCCTTCCGTGTGCTTTAAATCCACCTAATCAGTACAGGCGGAAGGGTGACAATTCGGATGTCATTTGGTAAATTAATATCTGCTAAAGAACCGCTTTCCCGAGAGATCGCCCAGGGATATCGAGATAGATGCACGAATCATATGTCAGTACCTGAATCATTCCAAAGGAAAATTTTGATCGTTTCATCCCATCCGCTTTTTGGCAAAGGGATCAAACGGTTGCTCGAAAGCCGCTTTGGCGAAGGGGTGAATGTGGTTGGGATGGTTGCCAGCGTTGAAGAAGCAATTGCTGCTTTGATGACCCTTCATCCTGACCTGGTTGTGGTGGACTACGACGACGGTGCGGTGAACCGCGAAGAGTTCCTGGCGCGCTTTGTGGAAAGCGAACACCGTTTGCGGGTGGTACTACTGTCGCTCAAAGAGGGGGGAAGCAATGCCATCGTTTATGATCGGAGGACAATGGCGGCTTCTCAGGTAGAGGATTGGTTGAAAGAGTGGGCAGATCAGGGTTCTGCGCTCAGCAGCATAATTAGCATGGGTAAACCTATCGTGCAAAGGAGTAAATTCCTACAGATGAAAAACAACCTGATACATGGTTTTGGCGCGTTGGTGTTCGTCTTTATCATGACAGCAATCGGTCTTTTGGTGTTGCGGACCGATATCTTGCTGCCTGAGCAGGCAAGCTTGCAGGCGGTGCCGATCGATAATTTGTTCGGGCTGCACTTCAGACTCATCGCATTTTTGTTTGCCCTGATCGTGGGGACGATACTTTACAGTGTCATCTTCTTCCGCAGAAAAAAAGGCGATATCACTGATGCGGTGCACATCACCGGAAATACCAACCTGGAGATCGCCTGGACGGTCGTGCCGCTGATCACCGTCCTGGCTTTTTCGTTCATCGGTTCGGATGCGCTGGCAAAAACGCTCAAGCCTGATCCCAAGCCTTTAGAAGTCAAAGTAACCGGGCAGCAGTGGGCTTGGCGGTTTGAATACCCCGACCAGGGGATTATTTCGAACGAGCTGGTCTTACCGGTCAATAAGCAAGTTGTACTCCGCCTTCAAGCAGTGGATGTAATCCATTCGTTTTGGGTACCCGAGTTTCGAGTAAAGCAAGACCTGGTGCCTGGTCAGGTGAAGATCTTGCGCATCACGCCAAGCAAGGTGGGAAGCTACCAGTTAATGTGCGCCGAAATCTGTGGTCAACAGCATGCTTATATGGTGGCGCCTGTCAAAGTTGAAACGCAAGATGAGTTCGACAACTGGATCAACGTTCAATTGAATACCATCCCCACCGATCCGGTCGCCAGGGGACAGTTCTGGCTCGATCGCTATGGCTGCAAAGCCTGCCATTCATTAGATGGGACGAAGCTGGTGGGTCCTTCCTTCCTGGGTTTATATGGTCGGCAAGAGACATTTGAAGATGGCAGCACGGCCATTGCTGACGAAGCCTATATCTACGAGTCAATCCGTGAACCAGGAAAGAAGATCGTCTTGGGTTATCCGAACGCAATGCCGGCGAACGTGGCGCAAGAAATGACGGATGAGCAAATTCAAGACATCATCGAATTCATCAAGACCCTTAAGTGATTAACCTGGAGAATCGTATGCGACAAACAAAATATACTTTGTTTTCTGTTGGTTTGGTGCGCGGTTTGGTTGCCATGGTGATTGGCATGCTGGCAGGCATGGGGCTGCTGAGCCTCATCCGGCTATTGATGGGCTTGCCAGCCTGGAATGCTGAGCCGGCATGGGTGCTTGGAGGTGTGATCGGCTCGCTGGCTTTCCTGGCGGGCATTGGCGCGATGACCGATTGGTTCAAGTGGGCGAAGGGAGAGCAAACGCCTGAGCACCCGGCGCATGATCCTGAACAGCCTGGATGGGTGAAGTACCTGAGCTTTTCGACTGATCATAAGGTAATTGGCGTGCAGTACGGCGTGACCGGCATGATCATGTTTGCCATAGCTGGAAGTTTCGCGCTGATCTTCCGCACCGAGTTGATCCAGATTGGGCTGCAGTTCCTGTCGCCCGACCTGTATAACACTTATATGAGCCTGCACGGGATTGTGATGATCATGGCAATTTTGCTGGGCGTGGGGGCGATGTCCAACTACCTGGTGCCGTTGTTGATTGGCGCCAGTGATATGGCGTTCCCGCGCTTGAACGGCTTTGCCTTTTGGATCAATGTGCCTTCTGGCATATTGCTGTTGAGCAGTTTGTTCCTGGGCGGTTTTGATACCGGCTGGGTGGGTTACCCTCCCTTAAGTGTGCGTGCGCCGCTGGGGATGCAAATGTTCTTCTTAGGTGTTTATCTCTTTGGCTTGTCTTCCATCCTCGGCTCTTTGAATATCATCGTCACTGCTTTGCGCATGCGCGCTCCGGGGATGACTCTCTTTCGTATGCCGATTTTCGTCTGGACGGCGCTGGCGACCTCCATTATATCGTTGACAGCTACCCAGTTGATTGCCCTTTCCTTCCAGATGGTCATGTTTCAGAGGCTGCTGGGGATGGGCTTCTTCGATCCGGCTAAGGGTGGAGATGTCATCTTGTTTCAACACCTGTTCTGGTTCTATTCCCATCCCGCGGTTTATGTGTTCATCTTGACAGGGCTGGGAGTCATCAGTGAGTTGCTTCCGGTGTTCGTCCGTAAGCCGCTGTTTGGGTATAAGTGGGTGGCGATGTCATCGCTGGGCATTGCGCTGGTGGGCTTCTTTGTTTGGGCGCACCATATGTTCACCTCGGGCATGCAGGAATTCCTGCGAGTGCCTTTTATGTACAGCACGCTGCTGGTGGCAGTGCCCACCGGTGTGAAGTTCTTTAGCTGGGTGGCAACCATCTGGCGCGGTAAATTAAGCTTTGAAACGCCCATGTTGTTTGTGCTGGGGGCGATTATTATCTTTTTGATTGGCGGCTTGTCAGGTCCGCCGAATGGGACGGTTGCCACGGATCTGCACGTGCACGATACTTATTTCATCGTTGGGCACTTCCACGCCACGATGTTCGGCGGTTTCGTGTTCCCCTTTATGGCAGCGGTGTACTTCTGGTTCCCCAAAGTTACTGGCAGGATGTACAACGAACGGTTGGGAAAGCTGCATTTCTTCCTGATGTTTCCGGCTTTCTTTGTGCAGTCTTTTGGGCAGATGTTCGTCGGGCTGCTGGGCATGCGTCGCCGCATTGTGGATTATCCCGGCTTAGAGTTCATGCAAACCCCTCATTTGCTCATCACAATCGCTGGTTTTGTGATTGGTTTCTCAGTGTTGATCTTCTTCTTCAATCTGGCGTTTAGCGCCCGACGGGGCGTCGTCGCTGAGCAGAACCCTTGGCATTCACGCTCGCCAGAATGGGGCTTGCCCTCGCCAGTGCCAGTGGATAACTATCGGGAGCACCCATTCGAAGTGGTGGGAGAGCCTTACGATTACGGTCTGGCAGGTTCGGCGTTTGTCAGAATGGTTCAGCCAGTGGCAGAGCCTGCAACAGTTGATTAGATTTTTGAGGTGGCAAATGGATTTGGAGAAATTGGAAGCTTCTAAAAAAGAAAAGTACGCCATGGGCGTTACCATCCTAATTTTGCTCGGAGCGATCACCCTGGGCGAGTTTGGAGTTGCGCTGGTGGGAAATAACCTGGGAATGATCCTGATGTTGGTGGCGTTGCTAAAAGCGTTCTTTGTCGTCAGAGATTACATGCACATCGGCAGGTTGTTTTCAGGCGAGGAGGAATAGAATGACAACAGAAGTAAAGGCAATGTCTCACTCGGGTCATGAGGACCTGACGGCTTACCGACGCAGGCTGGGTAGCAACCGGTTGGGATTATGGCTATTCCTGGTATCGGACGCCTTCATGTTCGGCGGATTGCTGGTTTCCCGCGCCGTCCTGTGGGGCGATACCCGCCCTGAGCTTAACCAAACGCTAGGTTTCCTGGTGACGGCAATCTTGCTGGTCAGCAGCTTCTTTATGAACCGAGCAGAGACCGCAATGGCGCATGGCGATCGTAAGGCATTCCTGCGGAACACCCTGATAACGCTGGGGCTGGGGGTTCTCTTTCTGGCTGGCGTGGTGGGTTTAGAATGGCGGATTGCACCTTTTGGACCGTCGGATGATGTGTATGGGGCAGTGTTCTACATGATGACCGGAATGCATGCCTTTCACGTCCTGACGGGGGTTATCTTCCTGGGTGTGGTATGGAATAACGGTCGGCGGGGGCATTACTCTGCTGAGCGTCACTGGGCGGTCGAAGCTGCAGCGGTGTACTGGCACTTCGTCGATGTAGTGTGGATTTTCTTCTACCCTGCGCTGTACCTGATTGGCGCAGCGGTCAAATGAGAGGACAGTCGCCGTTTATATTCTTCGCGGTGATGAAGTGATGAGAGAGGCGGGGGCAGGTATGAAGGCAAGCGCGTATGCATTGATTGGTTTGGCGCTAGGTTTGGCAGCGGTCATGGGTGCATGGTTAGTGGATACCCTGCGCCCATATACCTTTCAAGGTTCGGTGATCGAGCCTGCTAAACCAGCGGCTGCCTTCGAATTAACCGACCAGCAAGGAAACACCTTTCGATTGGAGGATCAAAAGGGAAAAATTCTGCTGGTTTTTTTCGGATATACACACTGCCCCGATGTCTGCCCGGTGACTTTGTCGGAGATGAAGAAAATCGCCAAGGTTTTTGAAGGGGAACGCGACCAGGTGGATTTTGTTTTCATCACCGTTGACCCTGAACGGGATACGCCTGCGCTGCTTAAGGAGTACCTGGGTTATTTTGACCCTTCTTTCATTGGGTTGACCGGTTCGGAACAAAAGCTTGCAGAAATTTGGTTGAACTATGGCGTGTACCGCGCCAAGACCAAGACTGAAAGCAAAGCAGAATATCTCGTTGAGCACACTGCCAGGATTTATCTGATCGACCAGGCGGGCAATTTGAAGGTTACTTATCCCTTTGGCTTCGAAGCCAACCGGATTATCAAGGATATTCGTTACCTGCTCAAGCAGGGAGGCTGATGTGAACAATTCGATGCACCCATACCTGATGCCTTTTTTGCGCCGGTTTATTTTCCTTCTCATTCTTTCCGCTGGCCTGGTCTTGCTTTTCAGCGAGATTGGCTATCGTTTGATGAGGGAAGATACTTCGCGTCAGCCTAAGATTATCGAGCTGGTTATTCCATTGGGCACTGCCGAAAGGGTGTCGGCGGGGGAAGAAGAACCTGCTATTCCTGAGGAGATGGTCTTTGTCGCCGGAGACACGCTGGTGGTTCGCAATGAAGATAAGCAGGATCATCAATTGGGACCTTTGTATATCCCTGCAGGCGCCAGCGCTAGTCTGATGATGGATCAGGCAAGCGATTACGCTTACACATGTTCTTTTCGACCGACGAATTACCTGGGAATTACCGTGCGGCAGCCGGTGGGATTGAAGGAGCGGATGAGCGCGTTATGGTATGGAACGCCGGCGACGACGATGTTCCTGCTGGTGTACAGCTTTGTTGTCAAGCCTCTAAAGCCGGATCAGCTCAAACGACGGTTGAAAGATAATGATGAAACGGCAGGCAGCAGATGAAAATTTTCATCATATTTAAAAAGCGCTGGGTAATCTTGACGATGATTGCCATCGCTGCTGCGGCTGTTCTGATTCGGTTGGGTTTTTGGCAGCTTGACCGCCTGCAACAAAGGCGGGAGTTCAATGCCAGGGTTTTGAGCCAGATAAACCAGCCCGTATTGACGCTGAATGCCCAAACAATGGCTCTCGATCTGATGAGCATGGAATACCGGACGGTCACAGTCAGTGGGCAGTATGATCATCAGAAGCAAGTGACATTGATTAATCAGGCATATCGGAACCAATTCGGTGTTCACTTGTTGACTCCGTTGCGTATCGCAGGAACTGACGCCTATATCCTGGTGGATCGGGGATGGGCGCCAGCCGAGGGCGATGCGCCAGGCAGTTGGGCAGCATATGATGAGGCAGGCATTGTCGAAGTAACCGGCGTCATCCGTAAAGCTCAACCAAGCCGGAGCCTGCTGGCGTTGCCGACCCCTACGCTGTTGCCTGGTGAGACTATCCAACGGTCGTGGCTGTTTGCTGATATCGATCAAATTTCTGCTGCCATTGGTTTGGAATTGCTGCCGGTTTATGTACAACAAGCGCCAACCCCTTCCTGGACAGGCTTGCCGTATCGTACAGAGCCGGATTTGGATTTGACGGAGGGATCCCACCAGAGCTACGCTCTGCAGTGGTTTACCTTTGCTTTGATCGTTATCATCGGTTATCCCGTTTATGTCTTTCGTGAAGAACAGAAAAGGTGAATAAGCTATGAAAAGTCCATTCAGGTTCAAGCTGCCGTTGAAGATGCCAAAATTGAACTTTGCTAGCCCGTTTGGACAGCTAGCCTTAATTGTTGGCGGTTTAATGATTCTGTTGATGTTGAGCGGATCGCTCCTCAGCTGGTTGCAGATCAACCAGTCTTGTGGCGGCTGGCCTTTGTGCCAGGGAGCGTTCAGTAACTTGAGCTGGCAAGGGTGGATACATTTAGCGCATCGCCTGATCGTCGTCCTGGTGGGGATCGCTTACACTGTGCTGCTCGTTCGGGCATGGCAGGTGCAACGCAGCCAGCCGTTCATCCTGGTGACGATTACCGCCGGGTTTGTCTTGTTTATTTCACAGGCGCTGTTAGGCGCAAAACTTGTGAATGGCTTTCCCTGGTACCTGATTGTCATTCACCGGGCAACGGCAGCAGCAACCTGGATAGCATTGACGGCGGCAATCCTGGCTGTAGGTATTGCCGGACGCAGCCGGGAGGACGAAGCGCGTGAGAGGCAGGAATTTGTAGACCGCCGTGGGCTTGGGCGCGACCTGTTGCTGCTTACCAAGCCCATTGTAGTGGCATTGCTACTCGTCACCACCTTCGCGGGTATGGTCATCGGTGCGCGGGAGTTGCCTGCACCCTGGCTGGCTTTTTGGACGTTGCTGGGGGGCTTCATGGCGGCAGGTGGTTCTGGGGCAATCAACCAATTCATTGACCGATTTGATGATGTAAAAATGCAAAGGACGCAAAAACGTCCGATCCCCTCGGGCAGGATGACGCCTGGCGAAGGTCTGGCTTTTGGGGTAGGAATGACTCTTGGTTCCTTTTACATCATGGTGGCATTTGTCAACCTAGTTGCAGCATTGCTTACTCTTGCAGGCATCTTTTACTACGTTATCCTGTATAGCATCTGGTTGAAAAAGGCGACAGTGCAGAATATCGTTATCGGCGGCGGTGCTGGCGCTATTCCGCCGCTGGTGGGATGGGCGGCGGCGACAGGTAGCTTGAACGTCCCATCGCTCTTCCTGTTTGCGGTGGTATTTATGTGGACGCCGCCGCACTTTTGGTCGCTGGCATTGGTCAGAAAGAACGATTACGCCCGGGCCGGCGTGCCCATGTTGCCCGTGGTGCGGGGCGAGAAAGAAACACGTCGCCAGGTTTTGATCTACACTTTCGAGCTAGTGGCGCTGACACTGCTTTTACCGCTCTTTGGTTTGGGCGGCAGCATTTACCTGATCGGCGCAGGAATTCTCGGCGCATGGCTTTGCCATACCGCCTGGAAGGTGTGGCGTTCGGGCGGTAACAAGCTTGCCTGGAAAATGTACCGCTATTCGAGCATGTACCTTGCATTCTTGTTCATCGTACTGACGGTCGACCGCTTATTGTAATAAGACTGGATAACGCTGTCTTGATCGTTTGCTCCAGATTATCGGTCTTGGCAGGTCCGGGAACCACGGCGATCTGGTTGTCTAGCCTGTAGATCAGTTCGTTCATCCGTCTCTGAGTCTCGTATCGTGCAGCAGGATGGTTGCGTATCTTTTGCAGCAAATCAAAGGCAACTTCCTCTTTATCGAGTCTGCTCCACAGGACAGCCAGCCCAGTCAGCAGGTTGACAGCAGTTGGATGTGCCTTGAGCTGGAGGCAGAGCTCCAATCCCGCACGGAATAGCCTCTCTGCGTCGCGCCAGTTGTCTAGTTCCAATGCAGTCTCTGCCAATGACGCCAGGGCTTCTGCCGTGATAGAGTTTGAATCCGAGTGACGCAGCATCTCGTGAGCCTCACCAAACATAGATGCTGCTTGTGAGCGGCATCCCTGAAGGGCAAGAACCCATCCTAAATGCGATTTCACCAGGGTGGTTTTTGCTGTGTTACTGCCATCAATGAGATTATCCAGGCATTCACTGAACAGCCTTTCGGCTTTGGGCAGGTTTCCTTGAGCGATTGCGAGCATCCCTAGGCGGTCAAGAGCGTCGCTGATTCCTTCGGCGTAGCCGCAGCTACGGAACAATGCAAGGGATTCTTCCAGCAAGCTGGCTGCCCGTGAGAGGTCGCCTATGGCGCTGATCGGGGATGCCAACCAAGCCAGGGTCATGGCGAGTTCAAGGGCTTCTTTCTCTTTGGATTGCCTGAGAATGAAAAGGCTTTCTTCCAAGGCGCGGATGCTTTCGCTGTAGCGCCCAAAGTGTTCGAGAATACAACCCATGCGGGATTTGCCTTTTGCGTAGATGAGCTGTACCTCTGAGTTTCTCAGGTCTACTGTTTGTGAATCCAAAAGGCTGATAATTTGCTGGTAAAACGCCAAACCGGTTTGATAACAGCCAATGGTTTCAATGTAATTATAATAACCTTCAACAATCCAGCTAGTTTCTTCCCATAACTGGTGGATGATTGACCAGTAGCAGGCTCGGATGATATTTTCACGATCCAATTGAAGATTAGCAAGTAGGGATTGCTTTTCCTCGCCGCCAAGACTGGTGGGAGGCTGACGCATCTGATTGGCAAAAAAATGAGAAAATAATCGTTGCACTCTGTCCTGCTCATCGGGCGGCAGGGAGAATTTTTGCAGCAAGTAAGCGCGAAACAGCTCTTGAAGTTCAAGCCTGTTATTCGTTGACTGGCGCAGCAGAGATTTAGAGGTCAGCGCGTCCAGAAAGAAAGGCGAAGCTTCAGCAACAGCTCTGGCGGCATCCATCGTGAAGCTGCCTTCGAAACAGGTTAATTTTTGGAGAACCACTTGTTCAGTGATGGAGAGCAGCGTCCAGAATGTGTCCAGCACTGACTGCAATCCGGTGGTTTGCAAGATTCCTCTCCGCTCATGGTGCAGAGAAGTCCACCTGGCTTCGATTTGTTCGGCGATTTGGTCCGCAGGCATTATCCTCCCCAGGGCAGCGGATAACTCGATTCCCAGAGGATTGCCAGCTACCCTCTGAAGGATGCGTAGCACGGCAGGGATATCTGCTTCACTGAGCAGGTAATCGGGCTGCACGCGCCGAATTCTCTGTAAAAAGTGCAAGACGGCGGGGGACGATTCGAGCTGAGCAATAGAATGTTCCTGGGAGATGGGTAACCCACTCAATTCTATCGCACACTCGCCGGCTAAATTCAGGGGTTCGCGCGCGGTGACCAGGAAATGGATATTGGGCGCCTGTTCGAGCAGGTCCGCCAGGACAGCCAGCATGCTCTCAGAAGGGTCAATATTATCCAGGACGAGGAGAACTTTCCGATCTTTCAGGTGATCACCAATCTGTACCAAGGGCGGTTGTGTTCCCGAAATTTCCATGTTCAGGGTGCTGGCAAGCAGTGAGATAAATTGGTCTGGACTGGAGAGATGGGCAAGCGGTACGAAATAAACGCCGTCGGGATAATCGGCAAGTCGCTCGTGGGCAACCTGGAGCGCAAGGCGGCTTTTTCCGACACCACCCAAACCGTAAATTGTCACCAGGCGGTGCATTGCGAGGTGTTCCTGCAACTGGCGCAATTCAACCGAACGACCGAAAAGAATGTCGGAAAGCTGCGGAAGATTGGAAGTTGCTCGATATCCGCTTTCCTGAATCATCTCCTTGAGCGATATGTTGCGATAATTCTCTATGGTCTTCGAGGAATCTTTACTGCTCTCGGATGCCTGAAGCTGTGAAAGTAACAATAGCCCTCTTCTAATCAGCACGGGCTTACCTTCTGTTGCCTGCTGAAACCAATGAATGAAATCAGAATCGGGATCGAATTTCAAGCTGTGACGCATCCAGATTTTGACGCCCTTCTCGCTGATTGGTTCCAAAGTCACCGTAGCTTGCAGAGAGAGATCATGTGGAAAACCGCGTTGCTTGGAGGTTTCTCTTACAGCATAAACAATGCCCAAGAATGGAAAAGCGCCGGAAAAAAACAACGCCCGGGCAAGCGCCAAAGAGCCAGGGTCAAAGTCCTCCAGGTCGTCCAGGGTAATCAACAGACCTTCCTTGCCCTTTTCGGTAATCCAGTGATTAATGCATGCAACCAGCCGTTCTTCCGTGATGGCATCAAAATCGATCTCCTGAATGTGCAGCCCAGTTGCTTCTGCTTCTTGGAGGGCATGCTGCAGAATACTGTTATAACGGAACCTGCGCGCGGGTGATCCTTTCAGGTTAAGGGTAGCATAGCCGCGCAGGTTCGCTGACTTTCGCGCTTCGGCTAAGAAGCGCGAAATGCCTAAGCCAGCGTTGGCGCGAACTTTAAGCACCCCCTTGCCCAAATCGGGCAGATTTTCCAGAAAGTGGTTCAAAATGCCAAGCTGCTGGTCGCGGTCAATGAGGCGGGAAATTTCCTGGTAAGCGATGGACGATTCAGGCGGTTTGTCTTCTGCGACCAGACGATCCCTGCCTTCGGACTTTGCCTGGTAATGGCGCAAATCGGCGATAGCAAACAACTCTTCTGCGCTTTGGGCGTCATCCGGAAAGCAGGCAATACCAATGCTGATGGTCAAGTGAATAGGAGGATCTTCGCCAAAGGGCTGCAGACGAACTTCCTCGTTGAGTCTTTCACCCAAGCGAGAAGCCTGGTTACGGTCGGTATTTGGGAGCAGAAGGACGAACTCATCACCACCGTAACGAAAGATGATATCCGTTTTACGGGCGGTTTGTGACAACCGCCTGGCTAGCTCAACCAGAACTTGATCGCCGCGGGGATGTCCAAAGGCATCATTGATGCTTTTGAAATAATCGACGTCCAGCATGAGGAGCGAGAAAGGCGTCTGGTAGCGCGTGGAACGGTTTACTTCCTCCTCAAGCCGATAACTCAGCGAATAGCGAGAGTAGAGCGAGGTCAGCGGATCGCGAAGAGTCTGGTCTAGTTGCATCTTTGTCGCCTAAAAAGTGTCATCGAAATATTCCAGGGCAAAGCTCAATGGAAGTGGTTATATTATAAATGGGGTAAGGGAAAAAGTAACATTTTTCACTTGCTTGCGTTATATTAGATAAGCTTGCTGGAAAGGAGGTTTGAAATTTAACAAGACAAAAAGCGAAAAATAAGATACAATAATAGTACCTTACAAAAATGATAGGTTTGGGAGCAGGAGCGTTACGGGCACAGAACATGTATCACTTTACGTGAATTCCCATTCGCGCGTATTTGCATCATTATGAAAGGATACATATGTAATGAGGTCTCGTAACAAAATTATCATCATCCTGTTGATATTATCTTTTATTTTTATTGATTTTCCTGTTCAGACCGCTTATGCCAATGGCGTGCCCGTCGTAACGCCAGGCAGGAATCCTTTAGCAATGACCAAAGCCGCCGCGCGCCTGCAAAACTTTAGCTCAGGCGAGGGGGTAGAGGTCTTGTTGGGTTTAACAGATCTGGCAGTTGGCAACCGAATTGACCTGGATTTCAATGGGGGGACAACCTGCGATGGCGAAACACCTGTAGGCGCCTGGCTGCCCAGCAATTATGTTATTTTCGAATATTATCCTATCCCTGGTATGGTCATGCTCACCTTGCAGGCAAGTCACCGCTATTGCCTTGTGTATCCAACGGGTTTTTTAGGCAATTTAGATTACATCGAAATCAACCTGGTCAATAACGCTAACGAAGGGTCAGTTCGTTTTTCCAACGTTCGATTTAACAGCTTGCCGTTAGGCTCATTTGAGGGAAGCGGCGATCAATCCTGGCAACTAGGCGGGCAGAGCTTCACCTGGGGTTTCAAACTCGAAGGTACTCTTGAGTTATTGGGCGTTCAACCTGACGGCGATCTCAACCAACTGCAGATCAAATTAGGTGAGGTGCCGGTCATTACCGATACGACCAAGCCAGTAGTCAAGAATCTCGTCATCTCGCCCAATCCTTCGGTTTTGAACCAACCAACGACGGTAACAGCCATAGTAGATGATGCCAATACGGGCGGCTCAGCCATCGCCTCTGCTGATTATAGCCTGGATGGCGGCGCTACCTGGCAGGCAATGGAGGCAACCGATGGCAGCTTCGATACTTCAGTTGAAGCAGTCACTGCGACATTCCCGGCTGCGCCTATCACCTTGAGCAAAGTCTGTGTACGCGGCGCTGATGTGGAAGGCAACGTCAGCGACCCCTTATGCGGAAAATTTTCAGTGGAGTACCGGTTTTCGGGCTTCTATCGTCCTATACAAATGGGAATTGTCATCAGCGCCAAGGCTGGGCAAGCTGTCCCGTTGAAATGGGGATTGACGGATTATTACGGCACGCCGATTGATGACCGCAGCAGTTTTCGAGGGGTGTTCTCTTACCCGGTAGATTGCAAAACCTACAACGGTGATGAGAGCCAGGCAATCGAGGAGTTCGCATCGGGGCAGTCAGGGCTGCAGTACAATGACGGCACCTGGCATTTCAATTGGAAAACCAGGAAGGAATACGCCGGCACCTGCCGGGTGATGTTCGTCCGGCTGCTGGGTGGAGGGACCTCTCCCAAGATCGTTTTCAAATTCCGTTGAGCATCAGAGAGGAGTTCGCATGCGCTGGGAAGAATTAACCGCAACTGAGTTCCAACAGGCAGTCGCTCAAACAGGCGTCTGTATCCTGGCAATGGGGGTGGTTGAGAAGCACAGCGAACACCTGCCGCTGGGAACCGATTATCTCAATGGTCATCGCATTGCCTGCCTGGCAGCTGAAAAGGAACCAGCGGTAGTCTTTCCACCTTTCTATTTTGGGCAAATTTACGAAGCGCGTTGTTTTCCCGGAACGGTGACGCTGGAGCCATCGTTATTACTCAAACTGGTGCAAAGCGTGTTGGATGAGATCGGTCGCAATGGCTTCAAGAAGATCATCCTGTTGAATGCTCATGGCGGTAACATCCATTTTATACGCTTCCTGGCGCAAAGCAGCCTTTGGGAGGAAAAACCTTACCACCTGTATATCCCTATGCAGCTCGCAGATGAAGAAAAATGGAATGCTATCCTGGAAACGAAACTGCATGGTCATGCCTGCGAATGTGAAACCAGCGTGACCCTGGCGAACTACCCTGAGCTGGTGAAGATGGATAAGGTGCCAGAAAAACCTGGAGATCCGCTGGGGCGGATGAAAGACCTGCCGCAAACCTATAACGGAATCTGGTGGTACAGCGATTTTCCCGATCATTACGCCGGCGACGCGCGCACTGCATCGGCGGAGAAGGGCAGGAAACTGGTGCAGCTCGAAGTTGAAGGGCTGGCAAAGTTCATTGCCGCGGTCAAGGCAGACCAGGTCATCCCGGCGCTAACCCGCGAATTTTTCGAGCGGAGTCAGTTCTGATCAGTCAAGAAATAGAAAAATCCTCCCAGATAGTGGGAGGATTTTTATATCCTTCGAGTTCCGTCATTAAACCAAGTTCGCCAAATATGTATAGCTCTTGGCGACTGCCTCGAGCATGTCGGTAGCGCAGGCATCCAGTTCTACGATCAGCCATTCAGCATTGCCGCGTGAAACCTGCACGATAGCAGGGATGTCCATCTTGCCTTCACCCAGGGCGAGCATTGGTTGATTGCGCATGCATGGACCATCTTTTATGTGGAGCAGCGGGGCGCGTTTACCCAGGTCTTTGACCAAAGCGACGACATCAACGCCAGCAGTAGTCACCCAGTAGGTGTCCACCTGAAAGAAGACACTGGGAGAAACAAGGCGGCGCAGGATGTTGTAAGCATATTCGCCATCGATCAATTTGAATTCAAAATCGTGGTTATGGTATCCCACTGTGATGCCATGCTCAGCAGCGATCTGGCTGCCTTCGTTGAGCATATCAGCAGCTTTTTTCAAGCCGTCCAGACTCTCGAAAAGTTGCGGCGACAGCGAGGGGCAAACAATCCGCTTGCAATTTATGGCTGCCATCTGTTCCAGCACTTCAGATTTTTTCTCGCCAATGGGCAGGGAAGTATGGGCGCTGACTACGGTCAATCCCAATTCGTTGAAAAGTTTAGCTGCCGCCTCGGGGGTTGTGCCGGGGAAACCAGCGGTCTCCACGCCGCGATAGCCCATCGCGGCGATTTTACGAACAGTACCGGCAAAGTCCTTCTCGGTATATTCTCGAACGGAATACAGTTGTAAGGCAATCGGTTGAGTCATGTCATTTCCTCTCGTTTGTCGTGAATTTCATTGCATTGGGCACATCAAGTTCTTGAACTTGGCGTTATACGGAGCTTTCAATCAGTCTGGCAAGGCACGGGTTGCCCGCCGCGAGAAGCTGACAGCTTGATGGCGTCGTATAGGCGCGCCATGCGCAAACCTACTTCAGGCGGGCAAGGATTGGCAAGCTTTCCCTGGCGTACTGCAAGGAATTGTTCCCAGACTCCCAGGGAGTGTGGAACGGGAATGGGCTTCAATTCTTCCTCCCCATAGCGTTGCAGTTCTAACCTTTCGCCCCAAATGCCGGTACGCAGGATGGCTTGCGAACAAAAGATGCGCACATCTGATGCGCACGAAGGAATCGTCTCGCCAGAGGCGTGCAAGGTAACCAGCGCGCCAGACGCCAGTTTACCGATGACAACTGCCTGCGTCTCCACCGGACGCCCATTGTCTTTGAGCCAGGCTGCCACTTCGCTGAATTCCTCGCCTGCCAGGTCTACGACGGTGTTTAACATATGCGCGCCGGTGTCGAATAGAAAGCCTCCTCCGGATATTTCGGGTTGCTGTCGCCAGGTATTGATGGTGCCTGGACCCCAGCGCTGCCAGACTGTAGCGCTGATGGTTTGTAGAACACCTAATTCTCCACTGCGCAGCATGGCAACAGCTTTGCGAATTTGAGGGGATAGGCTGCCTGGGAAGGCAACGACCAGCAGGCGCTGAGTGGCATCGCGTACGCTGATCAGGCTCTCGGCTTCCCTGGCGTTCATGACCATGGGCTTTTCCAGCAGGACATCCAGCCCGGCTTCTAAGCAAGCGCAAGTTTGATCGTGGTGCAGCGCATGGGGCGTAGCGATGAAGGCAACATCCAGTTCGCGGGCGTGATCCTGAAGCAGTTTTTCCAGATCAGGATAGTTAGGCGGCGGCGGTAAACCGGCGTCTTTGAATAACTGTGAGGCTTTTTCAACCATGGATGGCGATGGTTCACAGAAGTATGCGATTTCCGTCGTCTTTTGTTGTTTGAGAATTTGGGTGATGTGGTGTCGAGCCATCCCCCCAACACCAATCATGAGAATGCGGGTTTTCTTGGGCATGGGCAAATTATAACACGGGGGATTTCGTCGGATGAGCCGTTGGAGGTGTGAATCGTTTACATCGCATTGAGTCGAAGGTAAAATTTAGCGGTAATCCAAACCTTATCTTATAGCCAGGGTGAACACGATGCAGCCAATTTTGATGGTGGATTTGAGTACGGGTCAAACGGATTTCCTGCAGGTGCCTGAGAGCTGGACACAACACTTTGTTGGAGGGGCTTCACTGGCTGCCCGCCTCTTGTTCAACGAACTGACCAGGGACCTGGATGCGCTTTCGCCGGAGGCGCCATTATGTTTTATGAATGGACCGCTTTCAGGAACTGCCGGTCCTGCGGTGGGGCGCTTTGTGGTTTGCGGAAAATCGCCGGCGACTCATTTGTGGGGCGAATCGAACTGCGGTGGATTTTGGGGCGTAGAACTGCGCAAGGCGGGTTTCGACGGTCTGCTAATTCGGGGAAGGGCGCGTGCGCCGGTTTATCTGGTCATCCAAGATGGGGAGGTGACGGTGAGACCTGCCAGCCACCTGTGGGGGATGGAAACTTACCAGGCGCAGCAAGCTATCCAAAGCGAACTGCCGGTCAAGGGGGCGTCGATTGCGGTCATCGGTCCTGCTGGAGAGGCGCAAATACCCTTTTCGCTGATCTTTACAGATCACGGGCGCGTCGCAGGAAGGACCGGCTTGGGGGCAGTAATGGGGTCGAAGAACTTGAAAGCCATTGTTGTCAAAGGCTCTCGAAAAGTGCCGGTAATCGACGTTGAGCGTTATCAAGCGCTGCGTACAGCCGTCAACCAGGCGTTGCGCAATGATGCCTTTTCAACCGTGCTACGTGAGCTGGGCACTGCCGGTGGGGCGGAGTATTTCGATTACTTGGGGATGATGCCCAAGCAATATTACAGCCGGGAGAGAAGCGATGAGCCGATAGAAGTGACCGGCGCAAACCTCACCGAGAAGTTCCTGAAAGGAGTGTCCGCCTGCCATGCCTGTGTCATTGCCTGTGGGAGAGTGGTGCAATTGCCCGAGGAGGCGCTGGATTCACCAGTTCTACACAAAGGCAGGAAGCAAAAGGGACCCGAGTACGAGACGATGATGGGGTTTGGTCCCAACCTTGGAATCAATGACCTGGAATTTATCAGCCGTGCAGGCGACTTCTGTGACCGATTTGGTGTGGACAGCATCAGCGTGAGCAACGTGATCGGGCTGGCGTTTCGGTTGTATGAATTAGGCATCATCACCCTGAAAGACACGGACGGAATTGAACTGAATTGGGGCAACAAAAGCGCTGTAGAAAAACTGCTCTTATTTCTTAAAGACCAGCAAGGTATAGGGCGCATCCTGGCGCAGGGCGCGCGGGCGTTAGGAGAAGCCTTTGGCGCAGCAGATGAGGCTATGCAGGTTAACGGTCTGGAAACGGCATACCATGACCCACGCGGCGCCAGCGGGATGGCGCTGGTTTATGCGACCTCTCCGCGCGGCGCATGTCATAATCAATCAGATTATTACCTTGTCGAGGTCGGGCAAGTCGAACCTTCGATTGGGCTGGAACGTCATGGACTTCATGATGGCGTTGAGAAGGCGTTCAACGTGATTCGTCACCAGGATTGGCGGACACTGTGCAATGCACTGGTTATGTGTTTCTTTTCGAACGTAGCGCCCGAGTCAGTGCATGACCTGTTGAGCGCAGCATGTGGGACGGAGTGGACAATCGACGGCATGTTGGAGGCTGGCGAGCGAGGCTTTAACCTGAAGCGGTTGATCAATTTTCGTCTGGGGCTCAGGCGGCAAAATGATACACTCCCAAAGCGGATGATGCAGCCATATCTGGATGAGGCGACAACACGCGTTCCCGATTTTCAGGCAATGCTGCGCGCCTATTACCAGCAGCGCGGCTGGGATGTCGAGACTGGATTCCCAACGGAGAGCAAGCTGGCGTCGTTGGGTTTATCTTGGGCTTTAGAGAGTTTCAATGTTGAGAGTGCGCAGGAGGCAATGAATGAAACTGGTCACAGTTGAGGAGATGCGGCGCATCGAACGCGAGGCGGACGCCAGCGGTCTGAGCTACGCATTGATGATGGAAAACGCTGGCAGCGGGCTTGCCGATGTCATCCACGAGGCGCTGAGTTGTCGTTTCGAAAAGCGCATCCTTGGGCTGATAGGATCGGGCAACAATGGCGGCGACGCGCTGGTAGCGCTGGCAAAGCTGGCGCAGCTAGGCTGGGAGGCGTGCGCTTGTATCGTGAAACAACGCGCGGAGGGAGATCCGCTAATCAAACGGCTGATTGAAGCCGGCGGCAAGGTTATCCAATTTGGCGGGGCGGCTGAAGCGCCGGAACTACGCTCCCTGGTGATTTCGCATCCGGTGTTGCTGGATGGCGTCCTGGGCACAGGGGCGCGTTTACCGCTGGCGCAGGACGTTGCCCAGGCGCTGGGCGCGGTGAAGGAAATTTACCGTGAAAAAACAGGGCGACCGTATATCGTAGCGGTGGACTGTCCTTCGGGGATCGATTGCGATGGGGGCGGTGCTGCGCCTGAGTGCCTGCCAGCAGACCTGACCGTGACGATGGCGGCGGTTAAGCAGGGAATGTTCAAGTTTCCGGCGGCAAACTATGTAGGTGAAATTCAGGTTGTCTCGATTGGCGACTTGAGTCGACTGCCTGCCTGGCAAGGGCTGACGCGCTTCGTCGTAGATGCCTCGTATGTGCGTTCCGTGCTGCCTGAACGACCCAAGACTGCTCATAAAGGCACGTTTGGCACTGCGTTGGTTGTGGCGGGCAGTGTGAATTATACTGGCGCGGCGTTGCTGGCAGGCAAAGCAGCTTACCGCTGCGGCGCTGGACTGGTTACCCTGGCGGTGCCGGTTCCGCTACATGCCGCCCTGGCAGGTCATTTCCCCGAGGCAACCTGGCTGCTGCTGCCTGATGAGATGGGTGTCATTGTCGCCAGTGCATCGGATGTGGTGCAGGAAAATCTGGAACGGGCGACAGCCATGCTCATCGGACCAGGATTTGGGCTGGATTCAGCGACGCGCGCGTTCGTCGAGAAGCTGTTCGAAGCGAGCCAGACCAAAGCCAAGAAACACATTGGCTTCGTTGCGCAAGGAGAGTCAGGCAAGCCAGATGCCCTGACATATCCGCCCTGCGTGATTGACGCCGACGGATTAAAACTGATTGCGCGTTTGAAAGACTGGCAGCAATGTATTCCACCGCTTTCGGTGCTGACGCCGCACCCGGGCGAGATGTCGATATTAGCGGGTGTCCCTAAGGAAGAGTTGATGTCAGACCGGATTGCCTCGGCGGAGCACTACGCCGTGAAATGGGGTCATGTGGTGATCTTCAAAGGCGCTTTTACAGTCATAGCGGAGCCAGGTGGAATGACGGCAGTCATCCCTGTGGCAACGCCTGCTCTGGCGCGCGCCGGGACAGGCGATGTTCTGGCTGGTTTGGTTGTTGGGTTGCGGGCGCAAGGTGTTGAGGCGTTTCCGGCAGCCGCGGCAGCAGCCTGGATCCACGCTCAAGCGGGACTGCTGGCAGAAGCTGAGCTGGGCAACCCGGCATCGGTGCTGGCAGGTGATGTTCTGAATGCAATTCCACAGGTTATGCGGCTACTTACTCAGGGCGAAAAGGCATAAAGCATGGGGAAACAAGAAGCGCGCGCGGCGGTTTGGCTAACCAGCCTTTCGGTGGGATTGTATTGGATATCTCTCTACCTTTATGTACCAACGCTGCCGATCTATACTCAGCAACTGACTTCCGACCTGGCAATGGTTGGGACAGTGTTATCTCAGTATGGTCTCTGGCAGGCGGTTATCCGGCTTCCCTTGGGGATCGCCTCGGATCGGATAGGCTTACGGAAGCCGTTCATTTTCCTGGGTTTCGCCCTTTCTGGGCTAGGTGCATGGTTAATGGGCAGCGCCGAAACGGTCAATGGCGTGTTGGTTGGGCGGGCTGTCACTGGCTTTGCTGCCGGGTCATGGGTCGTGATGGTCGTGGCATTCAGCAATTTATTCCCCTTGAAGGATGCGGTTAGAGCAACAGCGCTGTTGACGCTGGTCAACTCTGCCAGCCGTGTGCTGGCAACCGGCGTGACGGGTGTGATCAATGACTGGGGTGGATATCGGCTGGCTTTTTGGCTTTCTGCGATAACAGCAGGGGCAGCTGCGCTCGCCTATTTACCGGTAAAGGAACAACGCCAGAGTAAAACCTTGCCTACCTTTTGGGAGACAGGCAGCCTGCTCATCCGCCGTGATGTGCTCTTGCCAGCCATCCTGAACGCGGTCACCCAATATGCGGCTTATGCAACCACATTTGGCTTCTTGCCGATACTGGCAAAGCAACTTGGCGCCAGCAACGTGGCGCAAAGTTTGCTGGTCAGCATGAATATCGCCATGGGGTTGGCAGGAAACCTAGCAACGACCAGCCTGGTCAGGCGGATGGGGTCTCGCAGCCTGGTATTGGCAGGTTTTATGTTCATCGCAACGGGGATTGTTGCACTATGGCTGGCAGATTCGGTGGTTTATATTTTCATTGCGCAGATTTTGCTGGGATTTGGCGGCGGGATGGCTTATCCCACGCTGATGGGGATGAGCATCGAGCATGTGGAAGGAGCTGCCCGTTCAACCGCTATGGGACTTCATCAGGCGGTTTATGCGCTGGGTATGTTTGGAGGACCCTGGCTCAGCGGCATCCTGGCAGATTGGATGGGTGTCCAGGCGATGTTTGCCGTGACAGCAGTAGTGATTCTCGTAAGTGGTTTGTGGGGATATCGTATGATGCGTCAAAAGCCGATCGCAGTTGTGGTAAATACAAAGGCGGGGTAAAAGGCTCATTCCTCGCGTGATCGGATGTAAGCGGCAATCTCCGCTACTGGCGCCGTCCACACTTCTGACCTCCTGCGAACCAAGTGATCGAGCAATTCGACGAAGTCCACCTGGCTGACGGGCAAATGTCCCTCGTTGATGCCGTGGAAGGTAAATATAACCCAGCGCTTGTAGGCAATGGCTTGCTCAACCAACCCAATCAGATAAGGGGCAGGCATACGCTCTACCGGGTAGGATGAGAGGTGATGTAAGTCGCAGTATAGCGGGTCGTTGCCCATTTCACCACGGGCGCGAGCGGCAACGAACATGCGGGCGATAAGTGGAATATAGGATGTGCGGCTGGCGCCTCGTCCAACGGTAGTTTCATAGCAAGGATAAGCAAAGGATGTCGCTTTTTGAGTGGGAAAAGCTTCAGACAGGCGGAATTGCGCCTCTCGGAGATCCATTTCCAGGTCCCGCAGCGACATGTCCAGCAAATTTCTTGGGGTGAATTCGACGTTGATGTTCAGTGAGCAGGGATGATGGATGGAATGGTTGCCCATTTCATGTCCAGCTTGGGCGGCTTCCAGCCATAAAGCAAGGCGGGATTTCCAGTTATTGGGCGAACCTTCATCCGCATCGCCCTTGGGATTCAGGTAAAAGGTGCCGCGCAAGCCGCGCCGGTTCATTTCTGGCAGGGCGATTAGCCGCTGCGAGTCCATGCCGTCATCGAAGGTCAATGAGACGGCTCCAGAGCAATGATTGGGAAAGAAGGACATGGCAGGTTCCATCGGAGATGAAATTATGTTGGCGGGTAAGTGCTGAAACAAACGCCATCTTTTCCATTTTTCTTGACAAAGAGCATGGCATCTAGAGCTGTTTTGACCAGATCTTCTGGAGACGATGGAGCGCTCTGGCAGGTCAGGACGCCGATAGAAAAGGTCAACTTGCCGGCATTGGCGGGCAAATCGTTGAGCAGATGGTTGCGGATGCGGCTGATGACTTCTCGAGCGGCTTCCTGACCAGTTTCGGGCAGGAGGATGGCAAACTCATCGCCTGCCAGGCGGGCAGTCAGGTCGGTCTTGCGCAAGCGCTGCTTCAGCGTATCGGCAGTCGAGCGTAAGACCTGGTCTCCAGCCGAGAATCCTGCCTGGCTGTTAACTTTCTCCAAGCCGTCCAGGTCCAGGTAGGCAAGAGTAAAGGGCTGGTTGATGCGCTTCAAGCGCTCGATTTCTTCTGAAATCGCTTGCAGGAAGGCATTCAGTTTCAACGCGCCGGTCAGCGGATCTATGGCGCGCAGCTCGCTGACGTTCGAGATGCGCAAGCGTAAATCAGAGATCAGATAAGCTGCAAAAAGGAAGGTCACCAGGATGATGAAATTATTCCAATAGAATATGACTGGCGAAGAATAGGCGGTTTTGACATAGATATCCGCCGCAGACCACATCATGGCGCTGACCACCGCTCCTGCCAGTGCTATGTCTCGACCAACGAACCAGGCAAGGATGAAGATGGGGAGCAGGTAAGTTGTATAAAAGATAACTTCGGATTGGAATTGGGCGTCAATGGAACCAATGACTGCGATGAGGAGAAAGCCAAGGACAATCCAAAAAATTCTGGTCCTCTCTCTGATAAAATGGCGCATATTGTCTCCGCTGAGTTGTGTTTACGACTGCTGAATCTGTCAGAAATATATGGTCGGTTGAATTGTTTTTTTCGAGGGTCGAGTATAGGTAGGATTATACCTGATATGGGGCAAATGTCATTCAACGAGTCATCGCTTTGATATTTTCGGTTATACTACGGTCAAATTTCGTTGGAAGTGATGAGGAAAGATGTCAGAAATGGTAGGAACCGGTCAACCGGGTCCATTTATCGTGTGCGATAACCTGGTCAAAATTTATAAAGTCGCTCAGCTCGAAGTGTTTGCCCTGCAAGGTCTCGACCTGGTGGTGCAGCCAGGCGAGCTGCTAGGGATCGTAGGGGCAAGCGGCAGCGGGAAGTCGACGCTGCTCAACATCCTGGGCGGGCTGGATAGACCCTCCGCTGGCAGAGTGTGGGTGGATGGTAAGAACCTGCTAACGCTCTCTGATTTGGAGTTGACGCGTTACCGGCGGGAAAAAGTCGGGTTCATCTGGCAGCAAGGCTCAAGAAATTTGCTTCCATACCTGACAGCTTTGGAGAACGTGGAAGTGCCTATGACGTTGGAGGGTATGATGCTGCGGGAAGCCCGTAAACGGGCAGAGATGCTGCTCGAAATTGTCGGGCTTGCTGACCGTCTGAATCATACAATGCAACAGCTTTCGGGAGGCGAGCAGCAACGGGTGGCAATTGCGGTGGCGCTGGCAAATCAGCCAAAATTGCTGCTGGCGGATGAGCCAACCGGTGAGCTAGATACTGCCACTTCGCAGACGATATATCAGGCTTTCAAGGATTTGAATCAGCAACTTGGCGTGACCACGTTGATCGTCAGCCATGACGCCACCATTGCCAGGCATGTGCACCGTGTGGTTGCCATCCGCGACGGTAAAACCTCCAGCGAGACGGTGCGGGTGGATGCCAGCCGTCAGGCGGAGGGCGCTTCGCCTAATCCGGAAGGAGTCGTTGAACGCTCGATGCAAAAAGCGGGAGAGTTCGAGGAGCTGGTTGTGCTCGACTCCGCTGGCAGGCTGCAGGTGCCCAAGGAATACCTGGAGCAGTTTGACATCCTCGACCGTGCAAAATTAGAGTTGACCGATCAAGGCATTCTCATCAAACCAGCAGCAAGCTCCGAACGAAGGCAGGCAAACGCCGCCTTGCCAATTTCGGGACAGGATAAGAAGAAACCAATCTGGCATTTGTTTGCCAGGAGACGCGGCTAGAAAGGCGCTGTCATGCCTGACAATTCAACGGTAATTTATGTAGAAAATTTATGGAAGGTTTACCGGCTGGGAACGCAAGAAGTTGCAGCCTTGCGGGGGCTTTCGATGAAAATCGAAGCCGGGCAGTTTGTTGCTATCAAGGGGCGTTCAGGCAGCGGAAAGACGACACTGCTCAACTGCCTGAGCGGATTGGATGAGCCAACCTCCGGCTTGGTCGAAGTGCTTGGTAATGATCTTTCGAGGATGTCTGAAAGCCAAAAGACAGAATGGCGCAGCAAGTCGCTGGGGTTGATCTTCCAGTCCTTTGGATTAATACCGACCTTATCGGCGTACGAAAATGTCGAAATCATGCTCAGGCTGGCGGGGGTCAGGGCGCGTGAGCGCAGCCAGCGGACGCGGGAGGTGCTCGAGATGGTCGGTTTGACAAAGTGGCTGGATCACCGACCGTTTGAGATGTCCGGCGGACAGCAGCAGCGCGTGGCGGTGGCGCGTGCGCTTGCCAACCACCCTCGGCTGATCCTGGCGGACGAGCCTACCGGCGAGCTGGATACGACGACAGCGCGCGAGATCTTAGCTATCTTCCGCCAGATCGTCGATGAGCAGGGAATTGCCCTGTTAATCACCTCACATGATCCGGTCGTCGACGGCTACGTGGATGCGATTCTGAATTTGAAAGACGGCCAGATCGTTGCAGCAGAGCCAACCGAAACTCTGGTTAGCTGATCTTCTCGAATTTTGAACCGGGCGCGCCGCAAACCGGGCATTTTTCGGGCGCGCCGCGCGCATGAGTGTAGCCGCAGAACGGGCAGACATAATAATCATATTCCTCGCCCGGCTGACCCAAAGCTTCGAGCGCAGCCTGATAGAGCGCTGCGTGCACCTTTTCGACCTCATATGCCCATTTGAAAGATGTGGCTGCTCGCTTGTTTTCTTCTTTTTCGGCTTCTTCGATGAATGGAGGATACATCGTGGAAACCTCATAGGTTTCGCCGCCAAGCGCCGCCTTGAGGTTTTCCGCTGTGGATTTGATCTCGCCCAGGGCTTTGAAATGATTCATGGCATGAATGGTCTCGGCGTGGGCGGCTGCCCGGAACAAGCGGGCAACCTGGGGGTAGCCTTCTTCTTCAGCTTTCTTGGCATACGCCAGATACTTACGGTTCGCCTGCGATTCGCCGGCAAATGCTGCCCATAAATTTTCGATTGTTTTCGACATAGCGCCTCCGCATCAAGTCAATAATTTATGTCATTAAACCATAATGACCATCGACGGGCAGTTTGTCGATGGTCATTATTTACGGATGACGTTTTTCCTTATTTCAAGGCTGCACTCAAATTTCGAGTGTAAAAGAGCCTTGCAAGCCTTCGGCGCTGTTAGGACCAACCCAGACGGCGTATTCTCCAGGCTCAATGCGGGGCAGGTCGTCCAAGCCTATGAAGGTCAAGTCAGCAGGGTTAAGCTGAAAGCTCACCTGAGCCGATTCTCCTGGTTTGAGTGCAATTCGCTGGAAGCCTTTCAACTCTTTCACCGGGCGGGCAACCGAGGCAACCAGATCGCGGATGTACAACTGCGCCACTTCGACGCCGGGACGGGTTCCAGTGTTCGTGACCGTGGCGCGGATTTCATTCGGTCCCGACATTCTCGGAGCGGAGATTTCCAGGTTCTCATAGCGGAATTGGGTGTAACTCAAGCCATAACCGAAGGAGTAAAGTGGACCATGAGGCAGGTCAACATAACGATAGGGGAAGTGCTGCGATCCGGCAGGTCTGCCTGAGTTTCGGTGATTGTAGAAGATTGGCACCTGCCCGGTGGCGCGAGGCATGGTAATTGGCAGCTTACCGCTGGGGTTGGCGGCGCCAAAGAGCACTTCAGCAATGGCAATGCCGCCTTCGGAGCCGGGATGCCAGGCATAGAGCAGGGCGTCAGCCAGGCGGGCTTCCTGGGTTATCGCCAGTGGTCTGCCGGCAAACACCACCAAAACAAGTGGGATACCCAACTCAGCCAGCGCAGCGATGAACTGGCGTTGACCGGGGGGCAAGCGCAGATCGGCGACGTTAGCATTTTCACCAGAGCGGATAGGATGCTCGCCGACGAACGCAACGATCAAGTCTGCATAACGGGCAAGGTGGAAAGCTTCATCGGCGGCATCGAGAAAGTAAAGCTCGAAGTCTTTAGGAGCAGCTGCTTTGATCGCTTCGGGCAGCGGCAAGACATCTTCCTCGCGCCCATCGGGCGTCCAGGTGCCGAATAATTCCTCACGAGAGTTTACCATTGGACCAACGAAGGCAATGCGCTTGAAGCGCCGGTCGATGGGCAGCAAGTTCGAGTCATTTTTCAATAACACGAGCGATTGCTGCGCCAGTAACTTTGCTGCATTGCGATTTTCGGGGGTGAGCACCATGGTTTTGGCGCGATTCGGGTCAACATATGGCTTTTCGAACAGCCCTGCCAGGAATTTGAGGCGCAAGATGCGCCGTACGGCTTCGTCCAGGGTTTCCATCGAAAGATGACCCGATTGGACGAGCTGCGCCAGGTTTTCATCGTAGGCGCCTGAGACCATGTCCATGTCCACACCGGCGAAGAGCGCCAGGGCAGCAGCTTCGTAGTTGTTGGCTGCGATTCCGTGATGAACCAGCTCTGAGACCGATGACCAATCGCTGACCACGAAACCTTTGAAGCCCCATTCGTTGCGCAGGATATCGGTGAGCAGTTGGCGATGCGCTGAGAGCGGGACGCCATTCAAGTCGTGAAAAGCTGCCATAATCGTGCCCACGCCCGCTTTGACGGCAGCGTGAAAAGGCGGCAGGTAGACTTCGCGTAAGGTGCGGTTCGATATTTCGGCGGAATCATAGTCGCGCCCACCCATGGCTGCGCCGTAGCCGACATAGTGCTTGGCGCAAGCAATCACTTTGTGAGAGAGCTTCAGGTCGCTGCCCTGAAAACCACGCACGGCTGCCTGAGCCAGGGCAGACGCCAGATAAGGGTCTTCACCAAACCCTTCGGCGACTCGTCCCCAGCGCGGGTCGCGGGCGATGTCGAGCATGGGTGCAAAAGTCCATTTGATGCCGTGGGCTGCGGCTTCGCTGGCTGCTACGGCGGCTGCCATCTCCACCATCTCCGGATTCCAGGAAGCTGCCTGGGCGAGCGGGATGGGAAACACCGTGCGGAAACCGTGGATGACGTCACGCCCAAACAGCAGCGGGATACCAAGTCGGGACTCCTTGATGGCAATCTGTTGGATAGCATTGCAGAGTTCAGCGCTGGTAGAAGGCGAGCTGCCCACACCCGTAAAAGCGCTCATGGCATTGAGAATCGAGCCAACCGCACCCCGGCGGACGGCATCCTTTTCCTTTTCCGTAAAGGCGTTCAACTGGTTCGTCTGCCCAACTTTCTCTTCCAGGGTCATCCTGCCTAAAAGCTCATTAACTCTGGTTTCGACTTCCTCCTGGCGCATCATGGCATTGGATAACACGAATTCACCTCCCAACGAGTATAGTTATGACCGCCAGGCGATCATGCAACCAGGCAGTCTGAAAGCGTGCTTATGATAACAGAAAATTGGTTGATTACGGGATGGTGCTGTGGTCAGGCGGCGATTTGCACCTGGTCGCGTCCCAGTTTTTTAGCGGTTTTGAGCGCCTGCCCGGCAGCCTGAAGCAGCTCAGGACCTTTTTCGCCGTGCCCAGGGAAGCCAGCCAGCCCAAAGGAACAGGTAGCGCCAATAGAGTATAAGTTAGGAGTGGCGACCTGTAATTCTTTAATTCCTTCGCGCAATGCCTGCGCTCGTTCGTAAGCTTTTTCACCGGGCATTCCCAGCAGAATCATGGTAAATTCATCGCCGCCGGATCTGCAAATGACATCTTCAGCGCGAATGTGCTTCATGAGAAACTCACTGAGCTTTCGCAGAAAATCATCGCCGGTTTGAAAACCGTAATGTTCATTCACCTTTTTCATGCGGTCAATATCCAGGTTGAAGACCCAAAGCGGGGCGCTGTGCCGCCTGGCAAAGCTCAACTCCCGTTCCAGGGTCTCCTGCATATACCAGCGGTTGAACAGGTTGGTCAGCGGGTCACGATACACCTTGGGGTTCTTTTGATTTCCGTTGCTGACGGCAATAAACGCGCCAGCCAGCCGTTCACAGATGGCGTCTGCCAGATTTTTCCAGTGGTCATCATCCAACCAGCTCATGCTCTTCAAGATGGGGGTGAGTTCGGGCAGGTGTTGGTGCAGCATTCCGATCATACGGTCTTTGTATAAAATCGGTGCACAAATGTACCTTACCTCAGGATTTTCGCTGGCGAACAGCGTCTGATGAAATGCGCAATTCAACTCAGATCCATCTTGGAAGGAGCAAAGCTGCCGCCTTTGAAAAGGCTGGCAATATTCCTTGCGTAACAGGGCAGGATCTTTATGCAGCTCGCCCCAAGTTGTTGACTTTTCCAGAATCTGCTTGTTTTCATCCATCAGGAACAGTTCGCCAGGTTGTTCGGCAAAGAGACGGAAAATGAACCGCGGTAACAGGTTGAGGATGTCTTCAGGCGTCTGGCATTTCTGTAATGCGTATCCCATGCGGTTGAGCAGGTCAAATTCGAGATTACGCCGCTTCAGTTCCTGCGCCCAGGACGATAACTCAAAGAGCAGTTCATTGACTCGGTTGGTCAGGGTTTGGTTTTCATTTTGAACTTTGGCATCTTGGTCGGTTGGTTGCATCTTCGCTTCCCCTCCTGATTGAAGAGTTAGGGTTTGCAAAGAACAGGTGCAAGAATCGTGCAATTATTAGCAAAGCGCCGCGAAATTTAGCGGCGCTTGGGAAAGTTATTACCAGCCAGAGTGGCGGGAATATGCTCAGGGTTTACCCACCAGAACCTGCACCTGGATTTCGGCAGTCCCTTCATCCGGCAAGGGGATAATATCCCCTGATAGGGCGCGCCCGTTGATGTAAAGAGCGATCTCGGCGCCTGCGCCAACGCGCTCCACTTTGATATGGTAAGTGGTCCCGCGGAAGACGCGCCTGGCGCTAAAGCCACGCCATTGGTCAGGAAGCAGCGGGTGAACCTGCAAGCCCTGGTATGTCGGGCGGATTCCCAAAAGCCACTGTGTGGCTGCGATATACGCCCAGGATGCCGTTCCGGTCAGCCATGAGTTTCTTCCCATACCATATTGAGGATGCTCCGGGCTGCAGATGTTCTGGCAGTAAACGTAAGGCTCAACCAGGTAAGTATCGGAGTCATTGCGGTTGAGGGGCAGGAATTGGCGATAGTATTGGAATGCGCGGTCTATCCAGCCCAATTTAGCAGCAGCAATGATCGCCCAGTTATTGGCATGACAAAATATGCCGCCGTTTTCCTTGGCGCCGGGCGGGTAGGTGGAAGTGCCGCGCACGCGAGGGTCTGCCCCGTTATAAGGTGGGTACATCAGCCTTAAGCCCAAGGGGGTATTCAGGTAATCGTGCGCTGATTGCATCGCCTGCCGCTGCTGATCAAGGTTGCCAACTTCTCCGATGACTGCCCATGTCTGAGTATTCAGGGCGATGCGGTGTTTGTCCTCGGAACCGACCCCCACCGGTTGACCGGTATCATCGAAAGCGCGGGCAAACCAGGCGCCATCCCAGGCAACGCTTGCAATGATTCGCGCCATTTCCCGATGCAACGCCTGAAAGCGTTGCGCTTCGGCATCCTTGCCCAGGTGAGCGCACAGGGCGCTCATTTCCAGCAGCGCATAGCAAAACTGCTGACCCGTCCAGACCGACTCCGCCAGACCTGAGCCGTGATCCAGGTTCATCGTGTCATCCCAATCCGAGAAACCTAACCGGGGGAGTCCATGTGGACCGCGATGTTCCAGGGTGAACTCGATAGCTTTGAGCATGTGCTCCCAAACGCTGCCCTGGCTTCCATCCTGATAAGGAATCACCTGGTCGAGGTATTCGAAGCGCCCAGTCTCACGTAAGTAGGCGCAAACGGCAATCACCAGCCAGAGGTGATCATCGCTGAACCATTGAGGCCAGTCAGGAAATTCGGCTGCCAGACCAGGACCGCCTTCTCCTGTCAGAGGGAAGACTTGATGCCAGGTGTGACCATCCTGGAACTGTAATTTCCAAAGGGCGGTGAGCACCTTTTGAGCATGGTCGGGAAGGTTGTGAATGGTCGCCAGGGTATCCTGGGCAGAGTCGCGAGTGCCCATGCCGCGGCTGAGACCGGTATCGTAAGCCGAGATGAAACGCGACCAATATAAGTTCACGCGACATTGGACGGCATTCCAAAAGTTCAACATAGCGTTCATCTGTGCATCAGGGGTCTCCACTGAGAAGGCATTCAAAAATGCCTTCCAGTTTTCAATCAGGCGATGGTAGGCAGCTTCGGCGCCTGCTGAACTGGCGAAGAAATCTTTGAAGCGTCTGACCGTCTCCAACCGTTGCGACTCATCACCGTCAGAGACGCCCAACAGGTATATAATCTCTGCAGATTCACCTGGCTGGAGCGCGAGCTCATGGCACAGGCTGGCGATATTATTGCCGCGCGGCGCCTGGGTCATTTGCGGTATGCCCTTGACGACGACGATGGGATCAGACAGGTCCCTCAGGCGTCCGATGAACGCCTCACGGTCGGTATCGAAGCCAATCGGCGGCAGGCTGCTGGTGAAAAAGGTGAATGTAGGCCGGAACAAGGTCGAAGCGATAATGGCGCCTTCTCGCACCTGGCTGCGGAAGATGTGCATCGCCCAATCGAGGTTTGTTTGATCGACGTTGGCGTCCCAGTAGCTGAATTCAGCGTAACTGAAGGTGCGCAAGGTGCGTGCAGTGGGGGAGGTGTTGGTGATGCGCAACCGCCAGATTTCGCAGGGATAGGTTTCGTCAGATGTTGCAGGAGGTACAAAATACAGGATATCGGCAGCGATGCCACGATAGGCGCTGTGAATTTTCGTATAGCCTGCGCCATGCCGGCATTCATAATCATCCAGTCGAATGGATGGCGTTGGCTGCCCGGTCACGCTCCAGTAATCGCCCGATTCCTGATCGCGGAGGTATACATATCGTCCCGGCTGGTCGCCGGGGATGCCATTGTAACGGAAGCGGGTGACGCGCCGGCTGCGCGGATCGCGGTCGAAAGAATATCCGCCTCCAGTGTTGGAGACGATGCCGCCATACTGCCCTTCGCCCAGGTAATTGATCCAGGGGGTAGGGGTGTCAGGGCGGGTGATCACAAACTCATTCTGCTCGAAATCGTGATAACCATAGGAATTGAGCGGAGCGGATGATGAAGCGTGGGTCATGGTCACTCCCTTAGGAAATTTACAGGTGTTTCTTGATCTTTTTATATCGCTTAGACAGCAGAGAATTCATCTTTTATAGAGACTATCATCCTTTTCCACAGTTCGATCAGACGGTCGTCGAAGGGGTCCAGGTCGCTATTGGCGATTTTGTTGCGCGCTTCAAGCCATTCGATGGTGCGGCGAGCGCCCTCGAGGAATGGAATGGTATAGCGAAAACCTAAGTCATCGCGGGCAGCAGAATTGTCGAAGACGTTCGAGTATTGGAAGTTGAAATAAGTGATCGCTGATTCCTCAGGCGCCAGTTGATATAAAACATCTGCTGGGATGTGAACCAATTCCGGCGCAGGCGCGTTCATCGCCTGCGCAACGGTTTGGTGAAATTGATTCCAGGTCATCCATTCCTCGCCGGTGGTGTGATAGGCTTTACCGTAAGCTTTCGGGTTGCCGCAAGCTGCCAGGTGTGCGCGGGCGACATCTTCGATATGACACATGACCCATAAGGCGTTGCCATCGCCGTGAACAACAATCGGCTTACCTTTACGGATGCGGTCGAGATAGGTGGTGTTCCAGCCGAACGTATGGATAATGGTTCCGCCCTCTCCATAAGTGGCTGCCGGACGGATGATCGTGACTTTAAAGTCTCCGCGGGCATGGGCATCGAGGAATATATCTTCACATAATACTTTGTTCTTGCCGTAGGGCGTCAGCGCGTTGCGAGGCTCATCTTCTTTATAAGGCATCCTCAAACCTGGTTTGCCATAAACATCCACCGTGCTGCAAAAGATAAGCTGATGAATGCGCCCTTTGAATGCTCGAACGACGCTCTCCGCTTCTTCAGGGCGGAAGCAGACCATGTCGATGACGAAATCGAATGTGCCTGCTTCAGACATTTGAGATTCGAATTGTGTGAAGTTGGTACGATCACCCACAATTGTTCTAACGGCTGCTGGAAAACGGGCTTCACGCTGCCCCCGGTTGTAGAGCGTTACATCAGCGCCACTTTCTAAAAGTATGCGAGTCATGGGGGTGCTGATCAAACCGGTGCCTCCGATAATTAAGTATTTCATGGGAAACTCCTTTGCGTGGGAACAGGGATGATGAACACTTGGATTATCTTTTTCATTGGAAAGGATGTCAAGTTAAAACAATTTGAGTGTACGTTGTCACATTAGAGATTGTAAAAGATCGTCTTATTTCTTGACGTTCTGAAAAACGAGGGATATACTGATAACGATAACGAAAATCACCATTTTTGGAGGGGCTGGATGCGTAAGAGACCAGTCAACATCAAGAATGTAGCGGCTGAAGCGGGGGTATCGGCGATGACGGTTTCGCGAGTCCTGAACGAATCACCATCTGTGTCGAAAGCTACCCGCGAAAAAGTTGAAGAAACCATCCGCCGCCTGGGATACCGTCCTAATGCGATTGCTCGCAGCCTGAAGGCGCAAAGGACAAATGTGTTGGGGCTGGTGACGGTGGACCTGACGGACTCATTCTTTACCCAGGTTACCGCCGGGGCAGAGGCTGAAGCCCGGCGGTTGGGGTACCGCTTGATGCTGAGCAGCACCGAGCGTAACCCTCAAGACGAACCTGATTTTATACACATGCTGGTCGAGCAACAGGTGGATGGTATCCTGGTCATCCGAGATTCGATCGAGATACAGGATGACCCATTGTTAGGTCTGATGGATATCGGCATCCCGATTGTGACCACCGGTTATCACTTACCGCATCCAGAACTGGAGGTGGTGGACATCGATAATGTTGATGGCGGTTATCAGGCAACGCGTTACTTGTTGGAGCGTGGACACCGGCAGATTGCGATGATCACAGGACCCTGCAACAACAAATCAGCCAAGGCGCGCTCAGAAGGCTATCTGAAGGCATTGCGCGAATTCGGTCTGTGTTGCGATTGGGATCTCGTCGCCGAAGGGGATTGGAAGCCGCGGAGCGGTTACCAGGCGATGAAAGCGTTGCTTGAAAGAAAGAAGGATTTCACGGCTTTGTTTATGCAAAGCGATGAAATGGCAATTGGCGCTTATCATGCGATTCACGAAGCCGGTTTAGACATTCCCAAAGACCTATCGGTTATTGGCTTCGATGATTTGTTGTTAACCGAATATATGGAACCGCCCTTGACATCGATGCGCCAGCCGATTTTCCAAATTGGCGAACTGGCGATTCGTTTGTTGGCGGCGAAGATTGCCCAGCCCGGAATCAAACCGCAGGAGCATTTCTTGAAAGCTCAATTGGTCGAACGCAGTTCGGTGTCTGCGCTGAACTGAGGATTTACAGGCAGGAACAACTAATCTCAATTCAAGGTTAAAAAAAGCCATCGCGAGCGAAGGTTGGGTTAGAATGCGGGTGATGGAATTGGCGACAAGGAGGCAGCCCAATCATGGCTCTCACAATTGAATGGCGCAGACGCCTGGAAAATTACCTGGCAGCGCTCAGCAAGCTCATCTACAAGCCCTTAGGTGAAATCGAACTCCAGGGTTTCACTACGTTTGATAAGTTAACTTTAGACCAGGCAAAGCGGGGTCCCTTCCAACCTATGCCGGCAGGTATGCAGTGGGGGGCAGCCTGGGAATATGGTTGGTTCAGGGGAGAAATTGTCCTGCCGGAGGAAGCTTCTGGCGAAAAGATCGTTGCCCGGCTGTACGCCAACAAGCCTGATGAGGCGGGCGAAAGCCTGGTGTGGGTGAATGGCAGGTTGAGTGGGGCGCTGGACCGCGCTCATCCCGCCATCAAGTTGACAGATAAAGGTCAGCCAGGAGAGCGTTTCGAGATTTTGGCTGAGACATATGCCGGTCATGGCGTCATCACCGTTGGCGGCGAGCCGACGCCCTATGGCGTAGAAACTGTTCCCCCTCCGCCCAAGGCGCAACGCGTGGTGGGACGGTCTGATTTTGGCATTTTTAGGGAGGCGCCCTACCAACTATACCTCGACCTCAGAACGCTGCTTGAGTTGCGCGACCATTTGAATGACCGGTCACTCAGAGTGGCAGAAATCGACCAAGGATTGATGGAGGTAACGTTTATTGCTGACCTGGAACTGCCGATCAAGGCAGTCATTAACGGCGTCGCGCGGGCTCGGGAGCGGCTTCAGCCGCTGTTGAGTTGCGTCAACGGTTCTACGATGCCAACGCTCTTCGCCTTCGGTCATGCTCATTTGGATGTTGCCTGGTTATGGACTTTACAGGAGACGCGGCGGAAGATTGCTCGGACGCTCGCCAATCAACTGGCATTGATGAACGAATATCCCGAGTATATTTACCTGCAATCGCAGGCGTGCCTGCTCGAAATGCTGAAGCGGGACTATCCTGATTTGTACGAGCGGGTTAAAGAGAAGGTGCGGGGTGGTCAGATTATCATCGAAGGTGGCACCTATGTGGAACCTGACACCAACCTGACCGGAGGCGAGAGCCTGATTCGGCAGTTTTTGTTCGGCCGCAAATTCTTCGAGGAAGAATTTGGACGCGATTGTCTATTATTTTGGGAACCCGATGTCTTTGGTTATTCGGGGGCGCTGCCGCAGATTATGCGTGGCTGCGGGATGAAATACTTTGCTACTGCCAAGCTCAATTGGCTCTATAACGGCGGCGAGCCGTTTCCGTACAACCTCTTCATATGGCAGGGAATTGATGGTTCTGAAGTCCTGGCGCACCTGATTCACGGTTATGGCAACGAAACTTCGCCGGCGCACGTCATCGAAAACTGGGAGAACCGTTTGCAGATGATGGACTTACCCGGGCTGATGTTTGCCTTTGGAGAAGGAGATGGCGGCGGCGGGGCAAACCGCGATCATCTGGAGTTTATCAAGCGGGAGAGAGATTTGGAAGGCGTCCCCCGCTTGCGCTACGCATCGCCAATCCAGTTCTTCAAAGATGTCGAATCGACGGGGATAATCAAAAACCGTTACGTCGGTGAATTGTATTATGCCTGCCACCGCGGCACCTATACTTCGCAGGCGCGCATCAAACGCTACAATCGGTTGTGTGAAATTCAATTGCGCGAGGCGGAGTTGTGGGCTTCCATCAGCCAGTCGCTGGGTAAAGCGCCTTACCCCCGCCAAACGCTGAACGAAGCGTGGCGGAGCGTCCTGCTCAACCAATTTCACGACATCTTACCAGGCTCCTCGATTGAGCGCGTATACGAAGAAGCTGAGAATGCCTATCGGAATGTCCTGGAGCGCACATCACAAATTATCGAAAATTCTACCCGCAGCCTGCTTGAAGAGTCGAATGCGATGACGGTCTTCAATTCACTTTCCTTCCCTCGGACTGCCTGGGTCGCGCTGCCGGAAGGGTATCATGGGGCTACCAGTCACGCGGGAGAGCCGCTTGCGGTTCAGAGCTATCAAGATAAAGTATGGGTAGAGGTCAAAGTGCCAGCCTGCGGATGGACAACGCTGAAGCTGGACAAGATTGATACTGGCGAACTCAAACTGGCAAGAGGCGTCAAAACCGTCCCGGTGGGCAGTGAACGGTTCGTGATGGCAATGATGGAAGGCAGCGGAGAGGGAGGAAGAGGAAGGGTAAAGATCGAGAATGAGTTCATCCGCTTCGAGATCAACGAGCGCGGCGAACTGGTGAATTTATATGACAAAGCTACCCACCGCGAAATTTCTGCTGGCGCCTGCAATGTTTTCCACATGTTCAAAGATGTACCCGGTTGGTTTGACGCCTGGGATATCGACAGCATGTACCAGGATGCCCCCGTGCCATTGAACAGCGAAGCGGAGCTTGAACTGATCACTGCCGGTCCGATCATCGCTGTGGTCCGGGTTAAGCGCCGCTTGAACAACTCCGTGATGACTCAGGAGATTCGTCTCAGGCGGGGCAGCCGCCGCATTGATTTCGTAACCCAAATCGACTGGCAGGAACGCCATAAACTGCTGAAAGTGAACTTTCCGGTTAATATTCATGCCGATGAAGCCATTCATGAGATTCAATTTGGCTACATCAAGCGTCCTAATCACGCCTCGCGCCCCTTCGATGCTGACCGGTTCGAGGTGTCCAATCATAAATGGACGGCGTTGGTCGAGGAAAACCGCGGCGCAGCGTTGCTCAACGACTGCAAGTATGGTATCAGCGTCAATGGCAATTCGATGAACCTGACCTTATTGAAATCCCCTATGGCGCCTGATATGAACGCTGACTTGGGTTTACAGCAGTTCACTTATTCGCTTTATACCTGGAATAGCTCACTGGCAGATAGCCCGCTCATCCAGGAAGCTTACGAGCTCAACATCCCGCCCTGGGTGATGCCAGGAGATGGCGGCGAAGGTTCAATCTTTTCAGTCAGCGCTCCGAATATTATCATCGAATCGGTCAAGATGGCTGAAGCAGGGGATGACGAGGTGATCGTCAGGCTTTATGAGGCAAAACGCATGGCTACCCGGTGTGTTTTGACCACTACGCTGCCTTTTCAAAGGGCGGCTGTTGCTAACATGTTGGAAGAAGTCCAGGGCGATTTGCTAATCGAAAAAGGGCGGATTGAGCTTGACTTTCGCCCATTCGAGATCAAAACGGTTAAGTTAACGCTGGAGAGTTGACCCATGCAAACCTATCGCAACCCGGTCATTCCTGGTTTTTATCCCGACCCGAGCGTGTGCAGGGTGGGGGATGATTTTTACCTGGTAAATAGCTCTTTTGAGTTCTTCCCAGGAGTTCCCATTTTCCATAGCAAGGACTTGATCCATTGGCGGCAGATTGGTCACTGCCTGACCCGTCCCAGCCAGCTTCCTCTGGAAAATGCATGGAGCTCAGGGGGAATCTATGCGCCGACAATCCGTTACCATCACGGGGTCTTTTATATGGTCACAACCAATGTTTCGCATGGCGGGCATTTCTATGTCACTGCGCGGAATCCGGCGGGCGAATGGAGCGATCCCATTTGGGTGACAGATCATGGCTGGATAGACCCGTCGTTATTTTTCGACGAGGATGGCACGGTTTATTTCACCAGCCAGGGACCAGACGGCATTCTCCAATCGGTCATTGACATCAATACCGGCAAGTTGCTGACCAAGCCGAAAGTCATCTGGACCGGCTCGTCGGGGAAGACGCCAGAAGGACCGCACCTTTACAAGATGTTCAACCGCTATTACCTGATGGTGGCAGAAGGCGGTACGGAATATGGGCACCTGGAAGCTATTGGAAGGAGCGACTCGCCCTGGGGACCTTTTGAAATCTGCCCGCATGATCCCATCCTGACTCATCGAAGCTATGACAGCCCCATCCAGGCAACGGGACACGGCGACCTGGTGGAAGACCCGCGCGGCAACTGGTGGATGGTCTTTCTGGGGGTACGCCCGGTGGGTTATCCACCCTGTTACCACCTGGGTAGGGAGACTTTCCTGGCGCCTGTCCGCTGGACCGAGGATGGCTGGCCCATTGTGGGCGAGGGCGGGCGGGTGGCGCTGGAGATGAGGGCGGATTGCCTGCCAGAGCACCCCTGGGAGATCGAGCCGGTTAGGGAGAATTTCGATCGGGAGCAACTGGGCTTTGCCTGGAATTACCTGCGCAATCCTGCCATCGAGAATTATTCCCTGTCAGAAAAGCCAGGCTGGCTGCGGTTGTTAGGTTCGAGTTTGACTCTGGATGACGCAGCCTCGCCTACTTTTGTGGGGGTACGCCAACGCCATTTTGACGTCCGGGTGGCAGCACGCCTGGATTTCGAACCTGCCCAGGAAGGTGAAGAAGCTGGTATGACGGCTTTCCTCAATGAACGCCATCATTATGAGATTGCAGTCATCAGGATAAACGGTCAGCGTCAGGTGATCGTGCGCCGGCGGATTGGCAGCCTGCAAAAAGTGACCGCGCAGCTATTGCTCGAACAGGGACCGGTTGACCTGTTCATCGAAGCAGATCGGGAACGTTATACCTTTGGCGTCGAATTACCGCCTGGGGTGAAGCTGCCGCTTGCCTGGGGCGAAACGCGTTATCTTTCCACCGAAGTTGGCGGCGCGTTTACCGGTGTGTACCTGGGATTGTACGCTACCGGAAATGGGCGAATTTGTACCTCGCCCGCTTACTTCGATTGGTTCGATTACGAAGCGCGCGATTGAGAAAGATACGGCGCAGGAGGGCTGTTATGGGGATCATGGAAGAGATGTCATTTGATGCCAGGCTGGCGCGAATCAAATCAGAATACGAGACTTTAATTTCCCGCAAGAACGAAGTGGATGAGAGCTGGTATAACGGCATCGTGCAGCGTTACCGCTACCCGGTATTGACCGCCGCGCACACGCCATACTTTTGGCGCTACGACCTCGATCCGCAGGCAAACCCGCGCCTGATGGAACGCATGGGCATCAACGCGGTGTTCAACGTGGGGGCGATGGCATGGAATGGCAAAATTTTACTCGCCGCCCGGGTGGAGGGGTATGACCGAAAATCCTTTTTTGCTATTGCCGAAAGTGAAAGCGGCATCGACAACTTTCGCTTTTGGGATTTCCCGCTGGTCATGCCAGAGACGGATGACCCTGATACCAATGTTTACGACATGCGCCTGACCGCCCATGAAGATGGCTGGATTTACGGAGTTTTTTGCACCGAGAGAAAAGACCCAAATGCTCCGCCTGGAGACCTTTCCAGTGCAGTAGCGCAGGCGGGTATTGCCCGCACCAGGGACTTGCTCCATTGGGAACGCTTGCCGGACCTGTGCACCACCTCGCCTCAGCAGCGCAATGTGGTGCTGCATCCGGAGTTTGTGGCGGGTAAATATGCATTCTACACCCGTCCCATGGATGAGTTCATTTCGGTCGGAGGCGGTGGGGGCATCGGGTGGGGACTGTGCAATGATATTACCCACGCGGTGATCGAAAGCGAGACCATCATCGATAGCCGCGCATATCATACGGTCAAGGAAGCGAAGAACGGCGCCGGCGCAACTCCGATCAAGACGCCGGAAGGCTGGCTGCATATCGCCCACGGCGTGCGCAACACTGCCGCTGGTTTACGCTACGTGCTTTATGCTTTCCTGTGTGACCTGGAACATCCCGAACGCGTCATTTACCGACCTGGCGGGTATTTCATGGCGCCAGTGGGTGAAGAACGCGTGGGCGATGTCTCGAATGTATTATTCTGCAACGGCGCGGTGCTGCGTCCTAACGGGGATATCTTTATTTACTATGGTTCATCAGATACGCGCACCCATGTAGCAACAACAACGGTGGATATTATGTTAGACTATGTCAAAAATACGCCTGAAGATGGCTTGCGCTCGGCAGTCAGCGTGGCGCAACGAGTGCAATTGATTCAGCATAACCAGAAATGGCTTTGAGGCAGCCTGGCGAGAAGGCTGTAATATTTCAAAAAACTAAGGAGATCATCAAATGAGCGACAAAATTCGTGTGACGGTTTGGAACGAAGGTCGTCACGAAAAGACCCACAAGGAAGTACAAGCAGTTTATCCCGATGGAATGCATACAGTGATTGCTACGGGCTTGCGCGAGTATGGCTTCGAAGTCAGAACTGCCACGTTGGACGAGCCGGAGCACGGCTTGACCCAAGCGGTGCTGGACGAGACTGACGTGCTCACCTGGTGGGGGCACATGGCGCATGGCGAGGTGCAAGATGAGATTGTGGAACGCGTCTACCAGCGGGTGATGAAGGGGATGGGTTTGATCGTCTTGCATTCGGCGCACTTCTCTAAAATTTTCAAGCGATTGATGGGTCAGACCTGCGACCTGAAATGGCGTGAAATAGGCGAGAAGGAGCGCATCTGGGTTGTGGAGCCGGCGCATCCCATCGCCGCTGGATTGGGGGATTACTTCGAGATCGAGCATGAGGAGATGTACGGCGAGCGATTCGATATCCCCGCGCCCGATACGCTGGTCTTTGTAAGCTGGTTCCAGGGCGGCGAGGTGTTCCGCAGCGGTTGCTGCTATTACCGCGGGATGGGTAAAGTCTTCTACTTCCGCCCAGGTCACGAAACTTACCCCACCTATTACAACTCAACAGTGATCAAGGTCATTGCCAACGCCGTCCGCTGGGCGGCGTTTAGCGGCGGCGCGTACCCCACATTTGGCAACTATAAACCCCTGGAAAAAATTGCATGACGATTCCTGAACATTTCCGCCTCCAGGCGGACCCGCTCGCCGACGAAGGAGCGATTGTTCGCTTTCCTCAGGCGCGGTTCACCGTTTTAACGCCGCGCCTCATCCGCATGGAATACAGCCCAAACGACCAATTCGAAGACCGCCCCAGCCAGGTTTTTTGGTTTCGGCGGCAGCCCCTACCGAAATTCCAGGTTTCAGAACGCGCCGGCAAGGTGGTGATCGAGACAGAACAACTTCGCCTTATTTACCAAACGGGTCAGCCATTCAAGCCGGAGACTCTTTCTATACAGCTTGTAGAATCTGGAACGGTTTGGCATTTCCAAGATGAGAATCGTCAAAACTTGAAAGGCACCGGCAGGACGCTCGACCAGGCTAATGGCGCTATCCCGCTTGAAAATGGGCTGATTTCCCGGTCGGGGTGGGCGCTGGTGGATGACACTCTCAGCCTGGTGTTCAATGAACAGGGCTGGCTGGAGCCGCGCAACGCTGCAGCAGGCTACCAGGACCTTTACTTCTTCGGTTATGGCAGCGATTACCAGGCATGCCTGGATGATTACAGCCGGGTAGCAGGACCGACGCCTTTGGTGCCGCGCTGGATCCTGGGAAACTGGTGGAGCCATTATTGGGAATATCATCAGGCTGAGTTGCTCAACTTGATGCATGAATTCAAAAAGCACGAAATTCCGCTCAGCGTATGCATCATCGACATGGACTGGCACATCACGAAAACTGGCAACGCCTGCAGCGGGTGGACAGGATACACCTGGAACCGCGAGCTGTTTCCTGATCCGCCGGGCTTCTTGAAAGCGCTTCATGAGCTTGGCTTACGCGCCTCGCTTAACCTGCATCCAGCGGAAGGAGTGCATCCCCATGAGGAAATGTACCCTGAGATGGCGCAGGCGATGGGCATCGATCCCGACAGTAAAGCGCCGGTGAAGTTCGATCTGGAAAATCCAGATTTTGTGAATCCTTATTTCAGGATTCTGCATCACCCTAAAGAGGCGGAAGGTATTGACTTTTGGTGGATGGACTGGCAGCAAGGCAATCCTTCCAGTCTGCCGGGGTTGAACCTGTTATGGTGGATCAATCACCTGCATTACCACGATCTAGGGCGTGATGAGAGGAAGCGTCCCTTCGTGTTTTCGCGATGGGGAGGCTTGGGCAACCACCGTTATCCTATTGGCTTCTCAGGAGACTCTGTCATTAGCTGGCAATCACTGGCGTTTCAACCTTACATGACGGCAACGGCTGCCAATGTGGGCTTTGGCTGGTGGAGTCATGACATTGGCGGGCACATGGCAGGAATTGAGGAAGATGAACTGTACGCCCGCTGGGTGCAGTTTGGCGCCTTCAGCCCGATTCTGCGGCTGCACTGCACCAAGAACCCCTACCACGACCGGCGACCCTGGGGGCATAGCCGCGATGTCTTCTATGTGACGCAGCAGGCGATGCAGCTCCGTCATGCGCTCATCCCCTATCTTTATTGCATGTCGTGGAGGAATTACAAGGAGAATAAATCGCTGGTGCGCCCGATGTACCATGAGTATCCTGGCGTGGAAGAAGCGTATGCCTGCCCAAACCAGTACTGGTTTGGCAGCGAACTCATTGCTGCGCCATTCATCAGTCCTGCTGACCCTGACACCCGCCTGTCGCGTCAGGTAGTCTGGCTGCCAGAAGGCGATTGGTTTGGCTTTTTCGATGGGCGTTATTACCAGGGTGGCGGCTGGCAGGTTATCTATGGCTCTTTGGAAGAAATTCCCGTCTTTGCAAGAGTGGGTGGAATCGTCCCAATGGGAGCGATGAAAGGTTGGGGCGGGATCGAAAATCCGGAAAAATTAAAAATTAACTTTTTCCCTGGGGCAGACGGACACTTTGACCTGTATGAGGATGACGGGGAAAGTCAGCTCTATCGTCGCGGTAAATATGTCATCACGCCTGTAACGCAGAAATGGCAAGGGGATGAGCAGGTAATCACCATTGGTCCTGCCAGCGGCGAATTGACCTGCGCCCCGGCTCAGCGCACGTGCACGTTAATTTTTCACGCTATCCGCGAGCCGACTCGGATCACCGCGGAGGTCAATGGCAGAGCCGCCTTATTCTCCCAATCTTATTCGCGGGAAAACCATCGCCTGGAAATCTCGGACATCGACCTGCTTCCTGATGACCAGTTGATCGTCCGCCTGGAGACCGACCAGCCATCTTTGATGGTTCGCTCCGATCACAAAAAGCAAACGCTGAGTCGTATGATCAAGGCGTTTCGCCTGGGCAGTGAAGCCAAGCGGCATTTATCTTTACGCCTCGACAAAATTTTGGCAGACCCTGAGGAACTGGCAGCCTTCCAGGTGACGCTGACCGCTTCGCAGCGCCGGGCGTTCTTGGAGGTGATCTGCGAGGCTGGAATGGAGGAGATCGCCTCGACAGGGGAGCAGATGATCATCCTGTGGAATAACCGCGAATTACCCTGGGTGACCTTTCTGGCATCGCAGGAGCTTGTGCCGGGGACGCGCCCCACGCAGGTTTTTGCGCTCGAGGCGGGCGTCGCGCCGCGCTTCCGGGTTCAGCGCTTCGATGCGCCGCGCAATTTCCCGTCGGTCTGGCAGCTCGATTATGGCAGGATGTTGCGCATCACCCTGCCTGAGTTCTGTGATGATTTTTATCCCCGCCCCCGAAAAGGAATGGTGTAGCGATGAGAGAGACAGTCCGTTTTGCCGTCATTGGCGTCAATCACAGCCACATCTACAGCCAGGTCGGGTTCATGCTGGGCGCTGGGGCAGAGTTCGCCTCCTTTTACGCCCCTGAACCAGACCTGGCAGAGGGCTTTCATGCGCTCTTCCCGCAGGTCATGCGATGTTCGAGCGAGCAGGAGATTCTTGAAGACGAGTCTATTCAATTGGTTTTGAGCGCAGGAATCAATTGCGAGAGAGCGCCGCTGGGCATCCGGGTGATGGAACACAGCAAGGATTTCATGTCGGATAAGCCCGGTTTCACCACACTCGAACAACTTGCTCGGGCGCGCGAAGTGCAGGCGAAGACTGGCAGAATCTATTCAATTTGCTTCAGCGAGCGATTTGGCAACCGTGCAACAGTGAAAGCCGGAGAGCTGGTCGCAGAGGGGGTCATCGGACGGGTGATTCAGACAATTGGGTTAGGACCGCATCGGGCGAACCCTCAGAGCCGACCAGCCTGGTTTTTCAAAAAGGAGCAATACGGCGGCATCTTGTGTGATATTGCCTCGCACCAGGTGGATCAGTTTCTCTTTTTCACGCAATCAACTCAGGCGGAAGTGGTCGCCTCGCAAGTGGGTAATTTTAATCATCCGGAATACCCTGAGCTGGAAGATTTTGGCGATATGATTCTGCGCAGCGACCATGCGAGCGGTTACATCCGCGTGGACTGGTTCACGCCGGATGGACTCCCAACCTGGGGGGATGGCAGGCTGTTCCTGCTCGGAACCGACGGCTACATGGAAATCCGCAAGTATGTCGACGTGGAAGGTCGTCCTGGCGGCGATCATATCTTCCTGGTCAACCAGCAGGGGATGCAGTATATAGACTGCTCGGAGGTCGAGCTGACTTATGGCAGGCAACTGGTTGATGATATTTTGCACCGAACCGAAACTGCCATGAGCCAGGCGCATTGTTTCCTGGTTTCTGAGCTGGCTTTGAAAGCAGAAGCGCAAGCTGTACGCATTGCCTGAATGGCTGGAGCGGTGTATTTGACCGTAATAAGGACAAACGAACATGACAAGTCATTTTCAGATAGCTAACTTACGCTGCGAGTACCTGGTCAATCCATTGGGGATTGATGTAATCCAGCCTCGCTTGAGCTGGATTTTGCAGAGCGAGCGGCGAGGCGCCCGCCAGAGCGCTTACCAGATCAGAGTCATCCAGGCGCGGGAGGACGGCATCCCTGGCGAAGTGTTTTGGGATAGCGGCAAGGTGACTTCTGACCAGACGGCGCACATCGCCTACCAGGGCAAGCCGCTGACGTCTCAGTCAAGGTTCGAATGGCAGGTGCGCGCCTGGGATGAATTTGACCGCCCTTCGGAATGGAGCGAAACTGCCTGGTGGGAGATGGGTCTGCTCGATCGGTCTGATTGGCGGGCTAAGTGGATTGGCGGCAGCCTGGTAGGCGGCGCGCGCACTTCTATTCCTTGTCCTTATTTTCGCAAGGCGTTTTCGGTTGCGCGTCAGGTCTCCAAGGCGCGCCTGTACATCACAGCACTGGGTGTGTATCAGGCGACCATCAACGGCATAAGGGTGGGGGATGACGAATTGAACCCAGGCTGGACTGATTTCCATAAACGAGTTCGCTACCGCGTCTATGACGTCAAAGACTTGCTGCTATCTGGGGATAATGCCATAGGGGTTGTGTTAGGCGATGGCTGGTATTGCGGCAACCTGGAGTGGCGCGGCAGGCAGTTATATGGCGACCGACCCAAGCTGATCGCTCAGTTGTTAATAGAATACAGCGATCATACGAGCGACTGGGTAATCAGCGATGAAAGCTGGACGACTGCCTATGGACCGCTGCTGGAAGCGGATTTGCTCATGGGAGAAAGTTATGACGCCCGGTTGGAGTTCCCCGGCTGGGATCAACCAGGTTTTATCGGCAAAAACTGGCTGCCTGTGGAGGTCTTTCCAGATGAGAATGTCAACCTGGTGGCAACCAATACTCCCACCATCAAAGCGATCGAGGAGATCGAACCTATTTCGAATCCCATCGAAATACCCGGTTGGCCTGCCTCCACTTATATATATGACATGGGGCAGAACATGGTTGGGCGCGTCCGCTTGAAGGTGAAGGGACCTGCCGGGACAACGATAACACTTCGCTACGGCGAAATGCTGACAGAGAACACCACTGGAACCCTATATACTGCCAATCTGCGGACTGCTCGACAGACAGATTATTTCACTTTGAAGGGCGAAGGTGAAGAAGTATTCGAACCGCGCTTCACTTTCCACGGTTTTCGTTACGTGGAAGTCAAGGGGTACCCGGGGGTTCCTACGCGGGAGATGCTCACGGGAATTGTACTTCACAGCGATATGAAGCCAACGGGCTCTTTCGAATGCTCCGATCCGCTGATCAACCAGCTTCAGCATAATATCGTTTGGGGGCAAAAAGGTAATTACCTGGATGTTCCTACAGATTGTCCCCAGAGGGATGAACGCCTGGGATGGACAGGCGATGCCCAGGTGTTCGTCAGGACGGCGACGTTCAATTTCGACGTGGCGTCCTTTTTCACCAAATGGCAGCAAGACCTGGCTGACGCGCAGCACCCGCTGGGCGCCATTCCGCCCATTGCGCCGAACACTGACGCTGTCAAGACCAGCGACGGTGGACCTGCCTGGGCGGATGCGGTAGTCATCTGTCCATGGACGATGTACCTGTGCTATGGCGATAAACGGCTGCTGGAGCAGCACTATGACAGCCTGGCAAACTTCATGAACTTCTTGCTTGTAACCAGTCCGGATTTTATCCGGGCGCGGTCCGACCGACCTCCCAAGGATACATTCGAGTGGCTGTGGGAAGGGTTTGGCGATTGGCTGGCGCAGGATGGCAGCGGCAAGGTTTTCGGCGGAACGCCCAAGGATCTCATCGGGACCGCTTACTTTGCTTATTGCGCACAGTTGATGGCGAGAATTGCAGGGGCTTTGGGCAAGTCTGATGACGCAGAGCGGTTCACGAAACTGTACGAAGATGTCCGCCAGGCATTCAACCGGCGGTACGTTACCGCTGATGGGCTGGTCATCGGGCAAACGCAAACTGCCTATGTGCTGGCGCTCCATTTTGGACTGCTGGATGAGGCGGTTGTTCCCAAAGTGGTGCAAGCGCTGGTGCGCGATATCGAAAGCCGCAAGATGCACCTTTCCACGGGCTTCGTGGGCACCCCATACTTGCCGCATGTCCTGACGAGGCATGGTCATTTGGATACCGCCTACCAATTGCTCATGCAAAAGACGTATCCTTCCTGGTTGTACCCAGTGACGCAAGGAGCGACGACGATTTGGGAACGTTGGGACGGTTGGACTCACGACAAGGGCTTTCAGGACCCGGGGATGAATTCCTTCAATCACTATGCCTATGGCTCTATCGGCGCGTGGATGTATGCGGTCATTGCCGGCATTGACGCCGACCCAGAACAACCTGGTTTCAAGCACTTCATCTTGCGACCGCGTCCTGGCGGCGGACTGACGTATGCCAGAGCTACCTATGACTCTATTCATGGGACAATTGTGAGCGATTGGAAGATCAAGGACGGTTGTTTCTATTGGGATATTACCATCCCGGCAAACACCAGCGCCACAGTTTACATTCCGGCGGATGACGATTCGGTTATCCTGGAGGGAGATCAGCCCGTGGAAGAAATGCCGGGCATTGTATACCGGGGAAAGCGGCCGAATTCGGTCGAGTTCGAGTTCACTTCTGGAAAATATCACCTCGCTGTAGAGCCGTATCGGATGGGGCTGTAATTATATTTCTTGATAAGGAGCAGATTTTATGATGTACCAACCAGTGGAAAATCGATATGATGACATGCAATACCGCCGCAGCGGAAAGAGCGGTTTATTGTTGCCAGCCATCTCGCTGGGATTGTGGCACAACTTTGGCGGCGTGGATGTCTTTGAGAATGGTCGTATGATGATTCGGCGCGCCTTCGATTTGGGGATTACCCATTTTGACCTGGCGAATAATTATGGTCCGCCGCCTGGTTCCGCAGAGGAGAACTTTGGCAAGGTCTTGAAACAGGATTTAATGCCGTATCGTGATGAACTAATCATCTCGACTAAGGCGGGTTACTATATGTGGGCTGGACCTTATGGAGAATGGGGGTCGCGCAAGTACCTGATCGCCAGCCTGGATCAAAGCCTGAAGCGCATGGGATTGGAGTATGTGGATATCTTCTATTCGCACCGCCCTGATCCCAATACACCGCTGGAGGAGACAATGGGAGCGCTGGATTACGCCGTGCGCAGCGGTCGGACGCTATACGTGGGCATATCGAGTTACTCGGCGGAGCAGACCAAGGAAGCAGCCCGAATCTTGCGCTCGCTGGGTACACCCTGCCTGATACACCAGCCCTATTACAACATGTTTGGGCGCTGGATCGAAGAAGGCTTGATGGATGTGCTGCAAGATGAGGGCATTGGCTGCATTGCATTTTCTCCCCTGGCGCAGGGGCTATTGAGTGACAAGTATCTCCGAGGTGTGCCGGAGGGTTCACGGGCAGCTAAGGCTCATGGCTTTCTCAAACCGAAAGACATCACACAGGAAAGGCTGGGAAAAGTGCAGCAGCTCAATGACCTGGCGCAAAAGCGGGGGCAAACGCTGGCGCAGATGGCGCTTGCCTGGGTGTTGCGGTTGCCGGGGATGACCTCGGCGTTGATCGGCGCCAGCCGCGTCAGCCAGGTGGAAGAATGCGTTGCGGCTTTGAAGTCGCTTTCCTTTACGGAAGAAGAGCTTAACGCCATCGAGGCGATCCTTGCCCAGCCAGAGTCATGAAAAAGACGAAAGAACTGGTAAAGCCACTGTATGACTCAAAAAGAACTTATCTTATTGGATACTGATATCGGCAGCGACATCGATGACGCCGTCGCCCTGGCGTACCTGCTGGCAAATCCGGTTTGTGAGCTGCTGGGAATCACGACCGTGACCGGTGAAGCTGTGCTGCGCGCGCAGTTGGCAAGCGTTTTGTGCCGGGCAGCGGGCAAGGATATTCCGATCTTTCCTGGCGCCGAAACTCCCCTGTTAGTGGCGCAGCGCCAGCCCCACGCGCCACAGGCAGCAGCATTGGCAAACTGGGAACATGAGAAACGCTTCCCCCTCAATCAAGCGGTGCATTTCCTGCAAGAGATCATTCGCTCTCACCCCGGCGAGGTGACCTTGCTGACGATTGGTCCGTTGACCAATATTGGGCTGTTATTCCGGTTGGACGTCGAGGTTCCCAGGCTGTTGAAGCGTCTGGTGATGATGTGCGGTGTATTCACCGATCGTCTGCCTGGCGTCGGACCGCTGGAATGGAACGCCATGCTCGATCCGCACGCCACTGCGATCGTTTACCGCGGTGAGGCAGCGGTTCATCGCTCCATTGGGCTGGATGTCACCTGCCAGGTGCGCCTGCCCGCTGAAGATGTCCGACAAAAGTTCCAGGCGCCATTACTGCGACCGGTGCTCGATTTTGCCGAAGTTTGGTTCCAGCAGGTGGACGCGATTACCTTCCACGACCCGCTGGCAGCCGCAACCATATTCGCTCCCGAAATCTGCAAGTTCGAGCGGGGGACAATCGAAGTCGAATGGCAGCGCGCGGATAGGTTGGGAGCGACTTATTGGAAACCGGCTTCGGATGGCAGGCATGAAGTTGCGCTGGATGTGAATGCTAGCTCGTTCTTCGATCATTATTTTGCCTTCTTCGGTGATAAAATTAACTGACATCAATCCTAACAAATGCAGGAGGTTGGTATGTGGTGGATTATCCTCGTTCTCGTCGTGGTGATGATCATCTTATGGTGGCTGCTCAGGCAAAATGCTGAGGCGACCGAAGCTCCCACGCATGAGTTAGCAGAAGAAGCGCACGAAGTCGAAGCACATCCCGAACCCGAAGCGATACGAAGCGAACCGGCGGTTGTGGAAACCGCGAAACCGGATGACCTCACGATCATCGAGGGGATTGGTCCCAAGATCGCCAGTATCTTTCAGCAAGCTGGCATCACAACGTTTGCGCAATTGGCGCAGGAAGACCCTGCCCACCTGAAACAAATCCTGGAAAATGCCGGTTTACGCCTGGGCGATCCGACGACCTGGACTCATCAGGCGAAGCTGGCAGCCGAAGGCGATTGGGATGGGCTGAATGCGCTGCAGGACTCGCTGAAAGGCGGAAGACAGGTCTAATTGACCCTCTTGGTCAATTGGGTTATTACAAAGAACCCGTCGGGCTGGAGGCGCTCTTGCCGCCATTGGCGAGCGAATGCCCTTATAGCCGGCGGTTCTTTGTGTTAGATGGCAGCCTGTGAACAGACTATTCACAGGAATGACTGCTTTTTACTCATTGCAATTGACCTCGAGACTAAGGCTGATTAGCCTTGTGATCGCTCGATTTTCGCATAGCTGAAACCCTGTAGTCTGAGGCATTACTAAAACAGGAGACTTGTTTAATGTGTGGAATCGTTGGTTATATTGGTCATCAAAATGCAACTGAAATCATCCTTAATGGGCTTCGGCGATTGGAATATCGCGGCTATGACTCGGCAGGGCTGGCGGTCATTCAACAGGATGGCGCCCTTGAAGTACGTCGGGATGTGGGAAAGCTTTCCAGGCTGGCTGCTCTCGTCCATGAAATGCCCGTGAGAGGAACCATTGGCATTGGGCACACACGCTGGGCGACGCACGGCGAACCCAGCGCGCGCAATGCGCATCCTCATGTGGGGATGACAGGGAATTTTGTCCTGGTGCATAACGGTATCGTGGAAAATTACCGTGAATTGCGCGCTGAATTGTCCTCCGAAGGCGTGGTGTTCAATTCGGACACTGATACCGAAGTAATCGTGCACCTGGTCGAGCGATTCTATTCGTCAGAGGGCGGCTTGATCGACGCAGCGCTCAAGGCATTCAAGTTGCTCAAAGGAGCGCACGGCATTGTGGTCATATCGTCACTAGAACCCGATAAAATCGTTGCAGCGCGCATTGGTAACGCTGGCGGCGTCGTGATTGGGCTTGGGGATAACGAGAACTTTGTTGCTTCCGACTTGCCAGCGCTGCTGGAACACACCCGCCGGGTGGTGTTCCTGGAATCGCGTCAGGCGGCAGTCATCCAGGCAGACCAGGTGTCGGTTCTCACACTGGAAGGACAGCCGGTTGCTTTCCAGGCGCAAACGATAGCCTGGGACCCGATCTCTGCCGAAAAGGGCGAACACCGTCACTTCATGCAGAAAGAAATCCATGAACAGGTGCGTTCCATCACCGACACCATCGCCGGACGGGTGGACTTCGATGCAGGGGAAGTGATGCTGCCTGAACTGAAGCTGACGCCCGAAGAAGCCAGGAAAATCAAGAAGCTGGTCATCACCGCCTGCGGAACAGCCTATCACGCCGGGATAATTGGGAAGATTCAAATCGAAACCATCGCCCGGCTACCCGTCGAAGTGGACATTGCCTCGGAATTCCGTTACCGGGATCCAATCATTGACAGCGATACGGTTGTCTTGGCGATCAGTCAATCTGGTGAGACGGCTGATACGCTTGCGGCAATGGAGGAGGCGCGCCGCAAGGGTGCGCGGCTGTGGTCAATCGTCAACGCTATCGGTTCACAGGCAATGCGCATCGCTGACGGCTCAATTTCTATGCAGACGGGACCTGAAATTGGCGTCGCCTCCACCAAAGCGTTCACTGCGCCGCTGGTCGACCTTTATATGCTGGCGGTTTACCTGGCAGACTTGCGTGGCAACCTGAACGCTGAACGGCGCAGGCAGTATGTTGCTGATCTGGCGCGGCTGCCAGACCTGGTGGGAAGAACGTTGGATGGCGAGTCGAAGGTCAGGAGAATTGCCCGCGCCTTATTGAAAACCCAGCACTGTTTGTACCTGGGACGCGGCATCCAAATGCCGATTGCCTATGAAGGCGCTTTGAAGTTAAAGGAAATTTCGTATATCCATGCTGAGGGATATCCCGCGGGTGAGATGAAGCATGGACCAATCGCCCTGGTTGACAAGGAAATGCCGATCATCGTCCTGGCGCCGCGGGATCAATGGTATGAGAAGATGATCAGCCAGGTTGAACAGGTGAAAGCCAGGGGTGGGCTGGTTTTTGCTGTGGCAACTGAAGGCGATCAGGAAATCGAAAAACTGGCAGACGAGGTGATGTGGGTTCCCGAAACGCCCTGGCTGCTTAGTCCGGTAGTAACAGTCATCCCTCTGCAACTGCTGGCGTATCATATCGCTGCCTTGCGCGGCTTGGACGTGGATCAGCCACGCAACCTGGCAAAGAGTGTAACGGTTGAGTAGGGGCTATTGTTGGGGATTTACCCAGCGATTGTACTTTTGCAGGATCGAGACCAGTCGGTCATGGGGCAGTGCATAGACGGTGTAGCCGTTAATGCCGACCATCGTTTCTGCCGCAATAAGGGCATTGAGTACAGCTTCCTCTGTTGCCTGGACGACAGCCTCGAACAACGCATCCATCTTGTCCAGCGGGTACATGCCTACTTGGCGTATGCCCAGGCGGTCAGGTTCGCCAAAAGGCGCTGTGGAGAAAGCCAGGAAAATATCTCCCGAAAAACTTTCACTTACCGCGCCCAAGCGCCCAAGACCAAGGGACACTCGCCGGGCAAGGCGCTTCAACTGGTGTGGCAACAAGGGACAATCGGTGGCAACGATGGCAACGATGGACGATTGTTGCGCACTCTCGGCAGGTTTGGGTTTGATGGGCATCAAATCGGGAATTTCCAAGCCCACTGGAATGCCGGCAATCAATAACTGGCGGCGACTTCCGTAATTTGCCTGAACAAGCACACCCAGTGTAAACCCGCCAAATTCCTCGCTGAGTTTGCGCGAAGCCGTCCCTATTCCACCTTTGAAGTCGTAGCAAATCATGCCGGTGCCGCCGCCGACATTGCCCTCAGGTACTGCGCCGCAAACTGCTGAATCCAGAGCATGAAAGACGTGCCCTTTGGTTACATGAAATCCGAGTGCGTCGTTGAGATAGCCATCATATGTTTCGGTGACTACGTTCAGCCCATAGCCATCCTGGTGTCGTTCGTGCATCCATGCCACGGCAGCGTCTTTGACGACGCCAACGCTGTGAGTGTTAGTTAGCAAGATCGGACCGTGAAGAAAGCCAGACTCTTCGATCCAGATGACGCCGGTCATCTCCCCACAGCCATTCAGCGAATGCCAGGAACAAAACAAAGGCTTGAGCTCATTGCGTTGAGGCAAGATAGCGGTCACGCCTGTGCGAACGGGACCTTTCCCTCTCTGGAGGGTGCCGTCTCCACAGATAAGCGTCGTATGTCCTACGGCTACGCCGGCAACATCGGTGATGGCGTTCAATGGTCCAGGAACACCCTCGAGCGGGATGCCAAGATGACGAGCGCGTGGTTTATTCATTGCTTTCCTCCTCAAGGGATGCGCAAGACTTTGGCGCCGCGTATTTTTCTGTTCTTTAACTCCCAAAGCGCCTGGTTGGCATCTTCGAGTGGATATTCTTGAAACTCTGGCAAGATAGGGATGTGCGCTGCCAGTTCGAGAAATTCCTGAATATCCCTGCGGCTGACATTGGCAACGGACTTGATTTCTTTTTCCAGCCAGAGCTGTGAGGGATAATCCAGCAAGGCAAGCTGCGCCTGATCTTGAGATTCCTTACGAATGGCGTTGATCACCAGGCGTCCCCCCGGACAGAGACGCCGTAGCGAGGCAAGGATCGGAAACCAGACGGGCGTGGTATCAATGATGGCGTTTAGACAGGCTGGCGGTTCATCATCAAAGGAGCCGCTCCAGGCTGCTCCCAACTGGCGGGCAAAAGACTGTTCGCCAGGACTGCGAGAAAAGACAAAGACCTCCGAGTTGGGAAAGAGGAAGCGAGCAAGCTGAAGGACGATGTGCGCCGAGGCGCCAAAGCCAGCCAAGCCAAGGGATTGACCGTCCTGCAGGTTGGTTAAGCGCAGGGATCGGTAGCCGATGGCGCCGGCGCACAGCAAGGGTGCAGCCTGGGCGTCTGAAAAGCGATCGGGGATGGGGACTGCAAAGCCCTCTGGAACGGTGAAAAATTGCGCATAGCCACCATCCACATCACGACCAGTTGCCACAAACGAGCTACACAAATTCTCGTCTCCAGCCAAACAATACTCGCACTCCCCACAAGCAGAAAAAATCCAACCCACGCCTAAACGGTCGCCCAGCCGATAACGCCCTGCACCTGGACCCAGTGCATCCACATATCCCACCACCTGGTGACCCGGAATGACTGGCAAGGAGGGTGGGGGTGTGCGCCCTTCGATTTCATCCAGTTCGGTGTGGCAAACCCCGCAGGCAGCGACCTTGAGGCGAACTTCGCCTTCCTTTGGAATAGGGGCAGCAACTTCGCGCAAGACCAGCGGAATGCTTTCGTCGCTTACTACTTGAATTCTTTCCAATACCATGGCTTTCATAGGGAGACACCTGTTCTGGCGAGCAGTTATCCCAGGCTGCCAACCACTTTTTCGACCCTCTCCAAGATTTCGCAGGATTTGACCAGCGATTTCATCGTGTTGTGATCAGGGTAAAGCGGTCGGTCTTCATCCAGGTGATGAACATGCTGGCGGATGCAGGCATGCGCTGCCCGCGTCCCCAAACCAGGGGTGAAGTCGCGAAAATCCAGCGCCTGGGCGGCAGCCATAAATTCGATACCTAGCACCCCATAAGCATTATCTAAAATTTGCTCATTCTTAATTGCGGTATTCATCCCCATCGATACAAAGTCCTCCTGGTCAGCGGCTGCTGGAATCGACCCGATACTGGCAGGCGTGGAGAGAATGCGCTGCTCAACAATCATCATATCGGCGGTATATTGGCTGAGCATCATTCCGGAAAACATCCCGGCGCCCTTGGTCAGGAAAGCAGGTAAACCGACGCTCAATGCCGGGTTGGTCAGGCGGTTCAAGCGACGCTCGGAGAGGACGCACACCATGGTAATTGCTGCCCCTGCCAGGTCCATAGGCAGTGAAACCGGTGAACCCTGGAAATTGGCGCCGGTAAGGGTGACATTATCCTCCGGCAGGAATATGGGGTTGTCACCGACGCCGTTCAATTCGACCTCTACCTGCTGGCGGGCAAAGGCGATGGCATCGTGAGCCGCGCCAATCACCTGGGGCGATGAGCGCATGGAATAAGCATCCTGAACTTTGGTCTTCATTTTTCCGGTCTGCAGGTCGCTGCCCTGGATGCAGAGCATGATGGCATTGGCGCTGCGGATGGCGCCTGGAAAGCCGCGCGCCTGATGGACGCGTAAGTCATAAGGTTTGAGATTTGCCAGAAGCGCTTCCAGCGACATGGCGCAAGCAATTTCGGCTTGCTTGAGCCAACGGTTCATATCATAAAGCTGAAGGGCGCTCATGGCGGTCAATAAATTAGAGCCATTGATAGCTGCCAAGCCATCGCGCGCCTGTAGCCCGGGAACGGGAATTCCTGCCAGGCGCATGGCTTCTTTTCCAGGCAGCCTTTTGCCTTCATAGAAGGCTTCTCCTTCTCCAAGCAACAGTAAGGCAATTTGTGACATTGGCGCCAGGTCGCCCGATGCCCCAACCGAGCCTTTCTGGCAGACGACTGGCGTGACGCCTTTGTTCAACATCTCCACCAAGGTCAGGGTAATTTCGGGGCGGCAACCAGAATTACCGTGAGCGTGCACGTTCACCCGTGACGCTATGGCAGCGCGAACATACTCTTCTTTGACCGGTTCGCCGATGCCCGCTGCATGGTTATAGATGAGATACCTTTGGAATTGTCTCACCTGTTCATCGGTCAGAACGACTTCAGAAAATTCTCCGATGCCGGTGTTGACGCCATACATAATTTCGTGAGATTCGATTTTCTTTTCGAGCATTTGCCGGCAGCGCTGGATACGCTCCAGGGAAGCTCCGTCCAGCGAAACGGGCTCTCGGTCCCTGGCAATGCGCACCAATTTCTCAATTGTCAAACCTGAACCGTTTAGGATGATCGTCATAAATTTCCTTTTGTCTTGATTGGATTAAATTATAGGTGAAATGCTCGTCTTGTCAGGCAAATACCGTCGTCATTCTTCTTCTTTCGTGGCATGATCAAACATGTCCAGGAGTTGTAACCTTGTCTTCAATAACCGACTGGCAACGACATCTGCCAGACGGTGCATCATCACAAATCCCAGATCGTGATCCTCACCACACAACTGGCGCAGCCTGGCAGCATCGAATGCAATCAACCGGCTCGGAGATAGAGCGCGGGCGCTTGCCGTCCGCTGCCTGACAAACGGTGTTATTGCGGACCACCCCACAATTTCCATTGGCTCAGCGGTGTGGATGCGTATCCTTCCGCGACCTGGGACATAAATTTCGATAGCTATCCTGCCATCAACGATGATATAAAGACTGTCTTCTTGATCTCCCTCCCGAAATAACTCATCACCATCCGCTAAGGTGATCAAGTGAGCAACATCATACAGTTTACTGAGATGCTCTGAGGGCAATTCTTGTAACCAAGAGACAGATCGAAAAGCTTCTTTGAGTTCGTCCAGCTCAGTCATAAATACCTTTCCTGAGCAGTCAACGATTAATGGTCGACTCTCCCGTAATTATTTTGTAAATTAATTACGAAGTTTTGTCAGGTGCTTTCCATCACTTGCTTTGGCGCAAGATGTCATTAAATTGAAATGGAGGCGTCCAAGTCACGACGACTTGCTGCCTCCATTTCGATTCTAGTCTCTATTAAGATGTGTCGACAGGCTATGATTCAGAAGGGGCTTGCTCAGCAGCCTCCGTTGTTTCGGGGGCTTTGGCGGTTTTCGTTCGCTTCTGGATAGCTTCCTTGCCCTCCTCAATTACCTTGGACACTTTCTCTTTTTGCTCCAGGATGATTTCCTGACCGCGCTTCTTTAATTCGCCTGAACGTTCCAGCGCCTGAGCACGAACCTGTTCAGCATAGCTTTTTGCTTCGGCTGCGGCTTTCTCAGCGCGCTCTCGGGCAGCTTCAGCTTTTTCAACAGCGGTGTTCTTAATTTCAATGCTCTTTTCCTGGATGAGCTTGCGGGTTTCTTCGCCAGATTGTGGAGCGCTCAAAAGTGCAACTGCTGCACCAACCAAACCGCCGATGATAAAACCAGCCAAGAAGGCGCCAAATTCACTATCATTGTCAGCCATGTGTTTACTCCTTTTCTAATTCTTAGGTTTTCTTACAATACGCAACACTTCTAAAAGCCTTTGAAGCGCTGCGCTCACCTCATTAATCTTCATAACCGGTTCAACCAGGTTGTCGCTTAGAAACTGTGATGTGCCGCGCAAGGTGCTCACCGTTTCGTTCGTCGAATCAAGGATGGGCTTGATTTCGTTTTGCAGCAGGTTGGTCAGTCTGGCAATCTGGATGATGAGCAGAATCAGAACTGCCCCGATGAGAAACGATTCGAGGGCCATAATAATGATGAAGACATCTCGAATACGAGCGACATACCCCTCGTCCGTTGAAGGACTCAACAAAAACACCAAAGCGGTGATTACCAATGCCAGGATGATCACAACGCCCAAAACGATGAAGACAACCACCTTTTTGTTTTGGGTTTGTTCCGATTCTGCAACGATTGTAGTTTGACTCTCTCCAGCGGGTTGATTCGTAACGTCCATTAAGAAAATTATACCACAACAATCTCTAAGAGCTTGCCAACCTTGGATTCCACAATTTTGAACTGAATCTGATCAATTTTTTGGATTTTTTATCACGCCTACCGCTTGACTTGCCGACAGCTCTAAGTATAATGATATGTAGTAATCGGAAAATCTAGGGAGATATTATGTATGAAATAGACAAGCATGATAGAAATATTGTCAAATTACTCATGGAAGATGGACGGATGCCGGCAGCAGAAATTGCGCGGCGCTGCGGCGGATTGACCGAAAGGGCGGTAAGGTACCGAATCAACCGGATGATTGAAGAAAAATTGATAAAAGTTAGCGCCATCGTAAACCCAAAAGTATTGGGTTTCACGGTTATCGCAGATGTATGGGTCGAGGTCGAGAGCGGGGCGATCAACGACGTGGCGCAGAAATTAACGCAGTATGAATGTGTCAGCTATGTGGCGACCTCAATTGGCGAAAAAGACGTCAGCGTTCAGGTGTATGCCCGCAGTAACGAAGAAGTTTACTACTTCGTGACCGAAGTGTTGGGAAAGATACCCGGCGTCCGTAAGACGATCACTTCAATTGTCCCTATCGTCCTCAAGGATGTCTATGACTGGGCAATCCCGTCGGGCGAATGCGGCGAAAGTGAAGGTGAGGAAAAGTTATGAATATACCATTCAAGAAGAGTCAGGCGATGCAGGAAAGGGCAAAACGCGTCCTTCCGTTGGGCGTCAACTCGAATTTCCGTTACTGGGGGGAAGGGATAACTCCCTATGTGCGGGAAGCCAAAGGCGCTTATCTGTGGGATTTGGACGGAAATCGCTTCATCGATTACCGCATGGCGTTTGGACCCATCATCCTGGGGCATGCCGACGCGCAGGTCAACCAAAAGGTTCATGAGGAAATTGATAAGGGCGTTTTGTTCGCCATGACATCCGAACTAGAAGTGCAGGTGGCTGAGATGATCTGCGCTCTGTGTCCAGCGGTGGAGATGGTTCGCTTTGCCTGTTCTGGCACTGAGGCAACGATGCATGCCATCCGAGTGGCGCGCGCTTTTACCGGCAGGGAGAAAATTATCAAATTCGAGGGGATGTACCACGGATTCCATGATCATACCTTGTTCTCCACTTACGCGCCAGCGGAGGCTTATGGGAATCTCAATCATCCGATTCCCATCCCCGCCAGCTCCGGAATTCCCAGGGCTTTAGGCGACCTGGTGATTACCTTGCCTTTCAATCAATTCGAGGTGCTGGAAAAAGCATTGAAGCGCCATGGATATGAGACAGCGGCAATCATCGCCGAGCCATGCCTGGGGAATTGCGCTGCTATCCTGCCGGAGCCAAGCTTTTTGGAATTCATCCGGCAGAAATGCACCGAATATGGAATTGTCTTCATCCTGGACGAGGTGAAAACCGGTTTTCGCATCGCTAAAGGCGGCGCCCAAGAATTCTATGGAATCAATCCCGACTTAGCCACTTATGCCAAGGCGATGGGTAATGGATATCCCATTGCTGCCTTTGGAGGAAAACGCGAAATTATGAGCATTATTGGTCACGGCGTGGCTCAGGGGGGGACATATACGAACAACAAGCCCGGCGTTGCCGCTGCCTATGCCACTTTGCAAAAAATCCAAACCCAGCCAGTCTTGGAGACGATTGCGCAAAGAGGAAAAGCGCTTATGGCGGGGATTGGCGAAATTCTCACCCGTCACCAGCTGCCGCATTGTATCAATGGTTACCCGGCAATGTTCTCTTTCGCCCTCGGTGTCGAAAAAGTGACCGGACAGCGTGATTGGAATGATTCGTGGCGCGATGATTACCTGAAATTGGTCGAAGCCCTGATCGAAAGAGGAGTCATGCCGGACCATGACCCGCGCGAACCATGGTTCTTGTGTTATGCGCACACACAGGAAGATGTCGATACCACGCTCAATGCCTTCGAAGATGCAGTCAAGCAACTCTACCCCAAATGAAATGGACAGGCATTTCTCCATGAACAGCAATGAAATCGTTTCGCTCAACAGGGAATACACTTTTTTCTCCTGGTCAATCCAATCGGCGGTAAGCCCTATCCCAATGACCAGGGCAGAAGGAGTCTATTTTTGGGATGCCGATGGAAAGCGTTACCTGGATTTTTCATCTCAGTTAATGAATGTCAACATTGGGCATCAGCACCCTAAGGTTGTCCAGGCTATTCAGGCGCAGGCGCAGAGCTTATGCTTTGCCCATCCTGGCAATGCAACTGAGCCGCGCGGGCTGGCAGGAAAGTTGATCGCTGAGGTGACGCCGGGTAGTTTAAAGAAAACCTTTTTCTGCCTGGGCGGCGCTGAAGCCAACGAAAACGCCATCAAGATAGCCCGCATGTTCACCGGCAAGCACAAAATTTTGTCCCGCTATCGCTCCTATCACGGCGCGACCCATGGGGCAATTGCTCTGACCGGCGATTATCGCCGCCTGCCTGCTGAACCGGCTATGCCTGGCTCAGTACATTTCCTTGACCCGTTTTGCTATCGCTGCCCCTTTGGGTGGACCAGGGTAACCTGCCACCGCGAGTGCATTGCTCATGTCGAAGAGGTCATTCGATATGAAGGTCCTGACCACATTGCAGCCATTATCATGGAGGGGGTGACCGGTTCCAATGGCTTGATCGTGCCTCCGCCGGATTACTGGGGGCGGGTTCGCGAGCTTTGCAATAAATACCACATCCTTCTAATTTCAGATGAGGTGATGAGCGGCTGGGGGCGGACGGGAAAGTGGTTTGCCGTTGATAATTGGGATGTTGTCCCCGATATGATCACCACTGCCAAAGGATTGACATCGGGATATGTGCCCCTGGGAGCAGTGATCGTATCTGAACAAATTGCGGATTATTTTAATGACAGGATGCTTTGGTGTGGTTTGACTTATAGCGGTCATCCCCTTGCATGCGCGGCGGCAGTAGCTACTATCCAGGTTTATCAAGAAGACGGATTGATCGACAACGCCGCCAGGCTGGGCGTTCACTTGGGCGAACGGTTGGAAGATATCAAGCGACGGCATATTTCAGTAGGCGATGTGCGATATATTGGTTTGTTTTCCGCTCTGGAACTGGTGAAAGATCGCTTCAGCAAAGAGCCCATGGACAATATGGCAATATTTGGCAAATTCCTGCGCGAACATGGTCTGTTTACATTCATCTTTGGCAGCGTGGTGTTCGTAGTGCCCCCACTCTGCATCAACCAGGCGCAGCTCGACGAAGGGTTGCAAATCATTGAAGAGGCGCTATCGCAAATCAGCGACCCGGCTGCCAGGTAACCAGCGGAGTGATTCGATGGCAGAAATCGTGAAGAACTACATCAATAACGAATGGCGTGAGTCGCAGGCGACGGAATATCTGGATGTCATTAACCCGGCAACGGGTGAACTTTTGGGAAAGACTCCACTTTCGCCAAGGATAGAGTTGGATGAAGCCGCGCAAGCAGCCCAGGCTGCCTTTCCAGGTTGGCGACGTACGCCAGCCAATGAACGCATCCAGTTTTTATTCCGCTTAAGGCAGTTGATGGAGGAACACCTCGAGTCGCTGGCGCGCACGATCACGATGGAGTGCGGTAAGACCCTGGAAGAATCGCGTGCCGAGCTGCGCCGGGCGATCGAAAACATCGAGGTTGCCTGCGGAATTCCCATGCTGATGAAAGGGGAAATGTCTGAAGACATTGCCGCGGGTATCGATGAACTGATGATTCGCCAGCCGGTTGGGGTCTGCGCAGCAGTATGCCCGTTTAATTTCCCCGGCATGATTCCTTTTTGGTTCATGCCTTACGCGCTGGCATGCGGTAATACTTATATCGTCAAGCCATCCGAAAAAGTTCCGATGACCATGCAGCTCATTTTCTGCCTCATCGAAGAAGCAGGTTTTCCAAAGGGTGTGGTCAACCTGGTCAATGGAGCTAAGGAAACGGTAGATGCCATCCTTGAGCATCCCTTGATCCGTGGCATCAGCTTTGTGGGATCGACGCCCGTGGCGAAACACATCTATGCTCATGGCGCAGCCCATGGTAAACGAGTGCAGGCGCAGGGCGGCGCGAAGAATCCGATTGTGATCTTGCCGGATGCGGACATCGAGATGGCAGTGAGGATCGCGGCTGACAGCGCCTTTGGGTGCGCCGGACAGCGCTGCCTGGCGACTTCGTTGGTCATCACAGTGGGCGAAGCGCGTCATATCTTCACCGAGTCGATTTGTGATGCTGCCGTGAACCGGGTGGTGGGATATGGCTTAGAGGCAGGCGTCCAGATGGGACCGGTGATCACCCCGCAAAGCAAAGCCCGCATTGAAGCGCTGGTTGAGAAGGGAAAACAAGAAGGGGCTAGCCTGTTGGTGGACGGACGCAATTGCCACATCAGTAAGTATCCCGCCGGCAATTTCATCAGACCAACCATCCTGGCAAATGTGTCATTGGAAAGCGAAGTGGGAAGGACGGAAATTTTTGGACCGGTGCTGGGATTGATTCATGTGGATACGATTGATGAAGCCATTGCGCTGGTGAACAGCGGGAAATATGGCAATCAAGCGAGCCTGTTCACCACCAGCGGATACGCTGCCAGACGTTTCAAATACGAGGCAGATGCGGGAAACATCGGAATTAATATTGGAATCGCCGCGCCGATGGCATTCTATCCTTTCTCAGGTTGGCGCGAGAGTTTCTTCGGCGATTTACACGGGCAGGGGATGGACGCAGTGGAATTTTTTACGCAAAAGAAAGTCGTTGTTGAGCGTTGGCCCAAAGAATGGTCCAGGAAGTTCTAATCAGAAAATTCATCGTCGGACAGAAAGGAGAGATGTATGAAAGTATTGCTGGTAGGCACCGGCGGGGTGGGCGAAGCGATTGCCATCATCGCAAAATCCCAGCCCTGGGTCGAAAAGGTGGTCTTGACGGATTACAACGTTGACCGCCTGAAAGAGGTGCAGGCAAAGATCGGAGAACCGGAGCGCTTTCCGATCGAATGGATCGATGCGGGCAGGCAGGACCTGGTTGAAAGCATGGCGAAGAAATACCAGGTTGACCTGATTATGAACGCCTGCGATCCCTCGTTTAACGTGCCGATTTTCGAAGCTGCGTATGCCTATGGCTGCACCTACATGGATATGGCAATGACGCTTTCGGAGCCGCACCCTGAAGAACCATACAAAAAGACAGGGGTCAAACTGGGCGATTACCAGTTCGAGCGGTCTGAACAATGGGAGAAAAAGGGTCTGCTGGCTTTGCTTGGACTGGGAGTAGAACCTGGCATGGCAGATGTATTCGCCCGTTATGCCCAGGACTACCTTTTCGATGAGATCGAGGAAATCGGCGTGCGCGATGGCGCTAACCTGGAAGTGCGCGGATATGCGTTTGCGCCGAACTTCTCCATCTGGACGACCATCGAAGAATGCCTGAATCCTCCAGTCATTTGGGAACATGATAAGGGCTGGTACACCACCGAGCCATTCTCCGAGCCGGAGAAGTTCGAATTCCCCGAAGGAATCGGCGTCATTGAATGTGTCAATGTCGAACATGAAGAGGTGCTGCTGGTGCCGCGCTGGGTTAAATGTAAGCGGGTGACCTTCAAGTATGCCTTGGGCGATCAGTTCATCAATGTGCTCAAAACGCTGCACATGCTGGGGTTGGACAATAAGGAGCCGATCAAGGTGAAGGATGTGATGGTCGCGCCGCGGGATGTGGTGGCTGCTTGCCTGCCGGATCCCGCTCACCTGGGCGACCGCATGTTCGGAAAGACCTGCGCCGGCACGTGGGTCAAGGGTATCAAGGATGGGAAACCAAGGCAGGTATATATTTACCAGGTTGCGGATAATGAGGCGTGCATGAAGAAATTGGGCTGCCAGGCGGTTGTTGCGCAAACTGCCTTCAATCCGGTAATCGGCTGGGATTTACTAGAGCATGGCATCTGGAAAGGGAGCGGGGTGCTGGGACCAGAAGCTTTTGACCCGATTCCTTTCATGAGCAAAATGGCAGATTATGGATTTCCATACGGAATAAAGGAGATGTAGCCATGGAGCAATATGAATACGCTGGTCTCATTATTGGCGGAATTGTAGTGATTCTAATTGTCAGGATGATCATTGGTTATTGGGCATCCCGCAAAGTGGAGACAAACGTTGACTACGTCCTGGCAGGGCGCCGGCTGCCGCTCTGGATGGCAGCGCCTTCGATCATGGCAACCTGGTTCGCTGCCGAAACGCTGATGGGTTCGAGCGCAGAGGCGTACCAATACGGCTTTCAGGGCGTCGTATTCGATCCGTTTGGGGCGACGATGTGCCTGGTGATTGCCGGTATCTTCGTGGTGCGCCTGGCGCGTCGCGCCCAGTACGTAACCATCATGGATTTCTTCGAGCACCGTTATGGTAAATGGATGTCGGTGATCGGCACGGTCACTCAAATCATCACCTATTTTGGCTGGACGGCGGCCCAAATCGTGGCTGGCGGCGCTATCCTGCAGGTTCTGCTGGGTTGGCCTCTCGCCAGCGGGATGATTCTTGTGGCGGCGGTGGTGACGTTCTATACCATGCTGGGCGGTCTATGGGCAGACACTGCGCTCGACTTCATGCAGATGTTCCTGACCTGTATTGGATTGATCATGATCATGGCAGGCATCATCAGCAGCGTTGGTGGATTGCGCGAGCTGTTTGGCTTGACCGGGGCGCAATATACTACCAACACCTTTGCCATCTGGCCAACGCAGGAGGACGGCTATTACGGCTATTTTGGTCATTATGGCTGGTTCTACTATATCGCTGCCTGGCTGGCGTTAGGATTGGGCGCGATCCCGGCACAGGATTACCTGCAGCGCACCTGCGCAGCAAAGAACGAGTCAACGGCGGTGAAAGCGACTTTCCTGGCGGCGATCCTATACCTGTCCTTTGGCGTCCTCTCGCCCCTGATCGGCGTGACAGCTTATGGAGCGCTGGGACCTGAGCTCGAAGCGCATGAAACGGAATTTGTGCTGGTCTCGATGGCGATGAAGTTTCTGCCGCCGCTGCTTACGGCAGTTTTCATTGCGGCGCTGGCATCAGCTTTGATGAGCACTTCGGATAGCTCTATGTTAGCGGGCGCAACGATGTTCACGCAGAACATTGTGAAAGTATTCAAGCCGAACTTGACAGACAAAGATGAGTTAAAGCTTACCCGCCTGGCTTTATTGATCAGCGGCATCCTGAGTTTGTCGATTGCTCTGTTTGCCTCCACCATTTATAAGTTGGCGGTGCTGGCAAATACCTCCATTCTGGTCGGAATGGCTGCTCCCTATCTGATTGGGATGTATTGGAAAAAGGGTAACCATTTTGGCGCATTGGCGTCTTTCTTCAGCGGGGTAGTATCCTGGATCATCCTGGCGGTTTACTATTATAATTCTTACGTCCTTCCAGTTGTGTACGAGGGCGAGTTAGCCGATGACGCCGTGTGGGATTCCATATACATCTCCTCGGCGCCGGCATTTTTCATCTCGGTCGTTGTGTTCTTCGTGGCGTCGCTGCTGACGCAGAAATTCGATCCGCCCAAGGCGCTCACCGACATCAATGGGAATCCTGTAAACACGAAGAACATTTTTGCCTGGAGCAAGTCAGAGGACTAATATTTCAAGGAGGAAAGTATGGCTTTTGGTTATCAAGGACGAATATTACACCTCGACCTCACAAAGGGCACCTGGGAGGTCGAAACGCCGCCTGAATCGTTTTATCGGAAATACATGGGCGGCAGCGCCATGGGATTGTACTACATTCTCAAGAACATGCCTCCAGGCGTCGATCCATTATCGCCGGAGAACGTTTTGACGCTGATGGTGAGTGTTACCACCGGGGCTTCGATTTCCGGGCAAAGCCGTATCAACGTCAATGCCAAGTCTCCGATATCGGGAGCCATTGGAGATTCGCAGGCAGGAGGCTTCTTTCCGGCTGAGCTCAAATTTGCCGGCTACGACGGCGTTGTCATTAAAGGGCGCTCGCCAAAACCAGTTTACCTGACGATCATGGATGGCGAGGTAAAGCTGCACGACGCGGCTCACCTGATGGGCAAGCCAACCGGCGAGGTTGACGCCATGCTCAAAAACGAATTGGGCGATCCCAAAATTGAAGTGATGCAGCATGGTCCCGCTGCTGAAAAAGGTGTGCTCTTTTCGAGCATCGTCAATATGTCAAACCGCAACAATGGGCGTACCGGCATGGGGCTGGTGATGGCATCGAAAAACCTGAAGGCGGTCGTGGTCAGGGGCAAATCTAAACCTGTCATCGCTGACCCGAAGGCGCTGGCTGCGATGAACAAAGAAGGACCTGGTTTGATGGCGGAAAACCCAGATGTGGATGGGCTGGGTAAGTATGGCACTGCCTCCGTGGTAATATTCCAGAACACGATCGGTTCACTGCCAACGCGCAATTACACCGAAGGTCAGTTCGAGGATTGCGAAAAGATCAGCGGCGAGACGATGTACGATACCATCCTAAAAGAACGGGATACGTGCTTTGCCTGCGTGGTGCGCTGCAAGCGGGTGGTAGAAATCCAGGATGGCGCCCATCCAGTCGACCCGCGTTACGGCGGTCCGGAATACGAAACGTTGAGCACCCTGGGGTCTTACTGCGGGGTCAGCGACCTGGAGGCGATTGCATTCGCCAACCAGCTCTGTAATATGCATGGCGTGGATACCATTGCCTGCGGAGCAACGATTGCCTTTGCCATGGAATGCTATGAAAAGGGAATCATCGGAAAGCAGGAAACCGGCGGCATCGACCTGCGGTTTGGCAATGCCCAGGCAATGCTGGACGCCCTGCAGCAGATCGTTACCAACAGTGGACCGTTGGGCAGCGTTCTGTCGCAGGGTTCAGCTCGGGCAGCCAGGATGTGGGGTCCAGCAGCGGAGGAGTGCCTGGTGACCGTTAAGGGCGCTGAAGCGCCTGCTCACATGCCTCAGGCGAAGAAATCGCTTGCTGTCATCTACGCGGTCAATCCATTTGGGGCGGACCATCAATCGAGCGAGCACGACCCCTATTACGAGGGCGAGGTAGCCCCGCTCAACCTGAACCGCTTGATGGCGCTGGACCTCAAAGATCCACCTGAACCGGGCAGCCTTGGAGCAGAGAAGGTCCGCTTTGCCGCCTATACCCAGATTTGCTACAGCCTGCTGGATACCCTGGAGCTGTGCCAGTTTGTCTTTGGTCCCGCCTGGACTCTCTATGGACCCGAGGATATCGTAAAACTGGTCAATGCGGTGACGGGTTGGGAGGTCAGCCTGTTCGAGCTGATGAAAGTTGGCGAAAGGCGGCTGAACCTGATGCGGGTATTCAACGCCCGCGAGGGATTTGACCGCAAGCAAGATACGCTGCCCAAGAAGTTCTTCAAGCCGCTTGGCGGCGTGGGACCTACCGCCGGCGTTGCGCTCGACCCTGATGAGTTCGAAGCCGCGCTGGACCTCTATTACCAGCTGATGGGCTGGACGAAAGAGGGCATTCCAACCCGCGCCAAGCTGATCGATCTGGGGATCGAGTGGGCAGCAGAGTATTTGCCGAAATAAAGGATGAATTGACTGGTGAGCCGAGTACGCTTATACTCGGCTCCCGCCCCATTTAAGGAGAATATATGGAGCAGTTCGAAACTGCATGGTCACACGTTTCACCGGTTTGGACGCGTTACACGCCGATCCTGGTAGAACGAGCTGAAGGCTGTTATCTATACGATGTGGATGGAAATGCCTACCTGGATTTCACCTGCGGCATTGGGGTAACCAATACAGGGCATTGCCATCCTAAAGTAGTGGCTGCCATTCAGAAGCAGGCGGGCTTGCTGCTGCATGGGCAGGCGAACATTGTTATGCACAAGCCCATGCTGGAATTGATTAAGGAGCTGCGCGCAATCGTCCCGGAAGCCCTGGATGGGTTCTTCTTCAGCAACTCCGGCGCTGAAGCCGTGGAAGGCGCCATCAAACTCGCCCGCCAGGCAACCGGGCGACCGAACATCATCGTGTTCCAGGGCAGCTTTCACGGGAGGACGGTAGGGACAATGTCATTGACCACCTCGAAGACGATTTACCGGGCGGGTTACCAGCCGTTGATGCCCGGAGTGGTCGTTGCTCCTTACCCTTATGCCTTCCGTTACGGCTGGGACGAAGAAAAGACCAGTCATTGGTGCCTGGAAGAACTCGAATTGTTGTTGGCGACCCAAACTGCGCCGCAAGAGACTGCCGCTATCCTGATCGAGCCGATTTTGGGTGAGGGCGGCTATGTGGTACCGCCAAAGAGCTTCATCAAAGGTGTAAAGGACCGATGCAGTCAGTACGGCATCCTTTTTATCGCTGATGAGATTCAATGCGGGATGGGACGCACCGGTAAATGGTTCGGTTTCGAACATTTCGATGTCATCCCAGATATTATGACGGTTTCCAAAGGGCTGGCATCCGGCTTGCCCATTTCGGGCGTGATTAGCAGCCTGGAATTGATGGAAAAATGGGTGCCAGGCTCACATGGCGGTACTTTCGGCGGTAACGCCGTCTCTGCCGCGGCAGGGGTTGCCACCATCCGAGCGATGCGGGAAGAGGGGATGCTGGAGAATGCACGAGAGCGCGGCGGGCAGTTATTCAGCGGGCTGCGCCGGCTGCAAGAAGAATATCCGCAAATCGCCGATGTGCGCGGCTTGGGATTGATGATCGGCGCCGAATTCCGCAACCCGGTTACTGGCAAGCCGGATAAGGATACAGCCAAAGCCGTTATTCATGCCTGTTTTGACCGCAAGCTCTTGCTCTTGACCTGTGGCCCGTGGGATAATACGGTGCGCTGGATACCACCTCTGGTGGTTACAAGCGAGCAAATTTCAAATGCTCTGGAGGTATTCAGCGCATCGCTCGAGGATGTCCTGAGATAACGGGAGATTATCGTTGTAATTTTCGTTAACTCGCCGTCGGCGGGTGAAGACTCAATACAAAGATTTATTGTTTTGGGTAGAGGTTATCTTTTCTCAAGGGAGAAAGCCATATGGAAGTTTGGCGAATCAATATGCACGAGCAGACCTATCGCAGAGAATCCACCCCGGAGACCTGGAGCCGCCTGGGTGGACGCGGTTTATCGGCGCGCATCCTGCTGGATGAAACGCCAGCGAACTGTGATCCGTTGGGCAGCCGGAACCGCCTGGTATTTGCGCCGGGTCTGCTGGTGGGGCACATGCTTTCCAGTTGCGATCGCATCTCGGTTGGAGGTAAAAGCCCCCTGACCGGTACTATTAAAGAGTCTAACGCCGGCGGTTCGACGGGTCTGCAATTGGTTCTCTTGGGGATAAAGGCGTTGATTATCGAATCCAAGCCTGAACACGTGGGATGGAAAATTTTGCATTTGTCGAAAGATGGCGTGAAATTTGAACCCGCCGATGACCTGGCTGGCTTGGGCGTTTACGCGACGGCTGAGAAGCTGTTGAACAGGTATGGACCGAAAGTCGCCATGGCAATGATCGGACCAGGCGGCGAGATGCGCCTTTCCGCCGCGGGTATCCAGAACCTGGATAAGGACCGCGTTCCTGCCCGCATTGCCGCCCGCGGCGGGCTGGGGGCAGTGATGGGGTCGAAAGGCATCAAAGCCATTGTTATCGATGCCCGGGGAGGCGAAAAGCCGCCTCTTGTTGATGAAGAAGGTTTCAAGGCAGCGCAGAAGGCTTTTACCAGGGCATTGATGGCGCATCCACAAACCAAGGTATATGCCGATTACGGCACCGCAGCCATGGCGCGGATGAGCGACGGCTTTGGTGGTTTGCCGACGCGAAATTTCAGCGCCGGTCAATTCGAAGGGATGGAGCAAATCAGCGGCGAGCATCTGCACGATGTCATTCTCGAGCGCGGCGGCGAGGGAGAGACCACCCACGCTTGCATGCTGGGGTGCACCATTCGCTGCTCGAACGTTTTTCCCAGCAGTTCGGGTGAGGCGGCGGTCTCTCCTTTGGAATATGAAACGATTGGCTTGGTGGGTTCGAACCTGGGCATTGACGACCTGGATGTGATTGCGCGCCTGAATTGGGAGGTGAACGACCTGGGACTGGACTCGATCGAGATCGGCGCTGCCTTGGGCGTAGCGGCTGAGGCAGGTTTAATGAAATTTGGCGATGGCGAGCAGGCGCTGAAACTGGTTGCAGAAATCCGCCAGGGAACGCCGCTGGGCAGGGTGCTGGGCAACGGCGCCGCTGTCACTGGCAAGGTGTTTGGGGTGCAGCGGGTGCCGGCTGTCAAAGGGCAGGCAATGTCAGCTTATGAGCCGCGGGCAATCAAGGGAACCGGCGTGACTTACGCCACGTCACCGCAAGGCGCTGACCACACCGCCGGTTTGACCATCCGCGCCAAAGTCAATCATCTAGACCCCAAAGGACAGGCGGAGCTTTCCAGGACTGTGCAAATCAACATGGCTGGTTATGATACGCTGGGCGCCTGTATTTTTGCGGGCTTTGGCTTTACGGCAGCTCCCGAAGCCATCCGGGATTTACTCAACGCCCGCTATGGCTGGAACGTTGGGACAGATATCCTGCAGGTGCTGGGACGGGAAACGCTGAAACTGGAGCGAGAATTCAACCGCCGGGCAGGTTTCACCGCAGCAGATGACCGTTTGCCTGAGTTTATGACCACCGAGCCGTTGCCGCCTTTCAACGCCGTTTTCGATGTTCCGGACGAAGATTTGGATGGGGTCTTCGACTGGTGATCGCATTCGAATAACGGTTCATTTGCATACCCTGTTGCGCAAGAAGACCAATTCTGGGTGGCAGGGGGTCTTTCAGCTCGATGTTGACCGCGGATCGCGGCTTAGCGATATCATCCAGGCGCTGGCGCTGGATTTCGACGCAGAGCATACCCTGCTGGTGGTCAACGGTCAGCATGCGCAAGCAGAAATGATTCTGACCGAAGGTGACGAGGTCCATTTCATTCCGGCAATATCCGGCGGCGGACGGTAATTTTAAGCCTGACTTCGCAGCCTGGTATCGGCTATAATACCGGCTATGGACAATAAAATCGAGCCAAATGACTTGCGCCAACGCCTGGAAGAACTGAAGAGAGAAATCCATTACCATAATTATCGCTATCACGTGCTGGATGACCCGGTGATCAGCGATTATGAATACGACCGGCTTGTTCAGGAGCTGCGCCAGATCGAAGCGGAACATCCTGAATGGGTCACGCCAGACTCGCCAACCCAGCGCCTTGGCGCTGGCATTTCGGAGAAGTTTACGAAGGTACGCCACCCCGCGCCGATCTTGAGTCTTTCCAATGCGTTCAGCGAGGCAGATGTGCGCGCCTGGTTCGAGCGCATCAGCAAGCTGGATGAGCGTGTTCGCCAGACGAGTTTCACAGTTGAGCCCAAAATCGACGGCTTAACAGTGGTGCTGCATTATCGTCAGGGAATTTTTGTCCAGGGCGCTACCAGAGGCGATGGTGAAGTGGGCGAGGACATTACTGCCAACTTGCGTACTATCCGGTCGCTGCCCTTGAGGATACCGGTTGACCCCCAGGCGCAGCCCGCGCCTGACACGCTGGTAGTGCGCGGCGAAGCCTTCATCACACTCAAGGATTTCGAAGCCTTAAACCGCAGGCTGGAAGAAGCCGGTGAAAAGACATATCTCAATCCGCGCAATACGGCTGCGGGATCGCTGCGGCAGCTTGATTCGAGCCTGACTGCCTCGCGACCGTTGACCTTACTGGTTTACGCCGTCATTGATGGCGGCGAGATGCTTCCACCGACCCAAAAAGAACGGCTGGAATACCTGGCATCCCTTGGTTTTCCCATCCCGGAGTTCGTTTTTTGTCCAGACCTGGAAGCGGCAATCCGCGCCTGCCTGGCGTTACAGGAGAAGAGAGATCAATTGCCATTCGAAGCAGATGGTTCGGTGATCAAAATCAATGACCTGCGCCTGGCTGAAAGCCTGGGATATGTTGGCAAGGACCCCCGCGGCGCAATTGCCTTCAAATTCCCTGCGCGCGAGGTGACCACAAAGCTGCTCGACATTGGCGTCAACGTGGGCAGGACCGGCGTGCTCACCCCTTATGCCGTGTTGGAGCCAGTGGAGATTGGCGGCGTGATTGTCAAACAGGCAACGCTTCACAACTTTGATTACATCGCTGAGAAGGACATTCGAGTGGGCGACCGGGTGGCGGTCAAGCGGGCTGGAGATGTCATCCCTTACGTCATAGGACCTGTGATTGCAGCGCGCACGGGTGATGAAAAGCCATTTATTCCACCTGAAACATGCCCTGCATGCGACCAGCCGGTAGAGCACCTCGAAGGTGAAGTTGCCTGGTACTGCGTAAATTCCGCCTGCCCGGCGCAACTGATTCGCAACCTGGAGCACTTCGTTTCACGCGGCGCCATGGATATCGTGGGCTTGGGCATCCGCATTGTTGAGCAGTTGGTCAGCGCAGGACTGGTGCATGACGTGGCAGACTTATTCACTCTCAAGCGCGAAGACCTGCTCAAGCTGGAAGGATTCGCCGAAAAAAAGGCGGATAACCTGCTGGCTGCCATCGAGCAGGCGCGTCACAATTCGCTTGCCCGGCTGATCAACGCGCTGGGTATCCGCGGCGTGGGCGAGGTGATGGCTCAGACGCTGGCAGAACATTACCAGGACCTGGATGCGCTGGCAAAGGCTGACAGCGAATCGCTCCAAATGATCGAAGGAATTGGACCTAACATTGCCGAGGCAATCGTCGATTGGTTCAGGCAGCCATCGAATCAAAAAGTGTTGGCAAAGCTGAAAGCCGCCAATGTCTTCCCGCGCCAGGAAAGACCATCCGCGCCTGCCGGATCGCAAGCCCTGGCTGACCTGACCTTCGTCATCACCGGCGCTTTACCCTCCATGACTCGCGAAGAAGCGAAAGCCTTCATCGAGCAGCATGGCGGCAAAGTGGTGGACTCGGTCAGCAAAAAGACCAGCTACCTGGTTTTGGGCGAAAACCCAGGTTCGAAACTCGCCAAGGCGCAATCGTTGAACATTCCCATTTTGGATGAAGCTGCGCTCAAGAACCTGGTCAAGTAAGGCGCATTCAGTGCATCCCACAAACAATCATTCAGGAGAAAATGATGAATCATCATCGTCAGGATGGAATCGTCAATCGTATTCGCGCCATGAACCAAAGGTTAGCCAGCGTTCGGCAGGCAGACCTTTATTACTACAATCAACCGGTCAGCCAGCTCAAGGGCGGTTCCAGGGTGGTGGTCAATGGTCGTGAGATGAGTATGTTTGCCTCGTACAGCTACCTGGGGCTGGTCGGTCATCCGCGCATCAACGCGGCGGCAAAGGCAGCCATCGAGCAGTTTGGCACGGGCACGCACGGCGTGCGCTCGCTGGCAGGTTCGCTGACCATCCATGGCGAATTGGAGGCGACGATTGCCGAATTCAAAGGCGCTGAAGCGGCAGTCACATTTTCATCGGGCTATGTCACCAATTTATCGGTCATATCAACCCTGCTGGGGCGGGATGATTATGTCATATCGGATAAACTCAACCATGCCAGCATTGTAGATGGCTGCCTGCTTTCAGGCGCGAAATTCCTGCGCTTCAAGCACAACGATATGGCATCGCTGGAGGAGCGGTTGGCGCACATCCCGGACGAAGCCACCAGACTGGTCATTGCAGATGGCGTCTTCAGCATGGACGGCGACATCATCAACCTGCCGGAGGTGGTCAAGCTCTGCCAAAAGTATCATGCCTGGCTGATGGTGGATGAGGCGCATTCGGTTGGCGTCCTGGGAAAAACAGGCAGAGGGATTGAAGAACACTTTGGAATGAAGGACGTCATCGATATCAAGATGGGGACGCTGAGCAAGACGATTCCCTCGGTGGGTGGGTATGTCGCTGGCAAGAGTGATTTGATCGAGCTGCTCCGCCATGCCAGCCGTGGGTATATCTTTTCGGCGGCGATACCCCCCGCCCAGGCGGCAGCGGCAAACGAGGCTTTCAAGGTCATTCTGGATGAACCTTGGCGCATTCAAAAATTATGGGACAACACCCGAAGGTTCATCACCGGGTTGAAGCAATGCGGTTTCGATACGATGCTCACCGAAACGGCAATTGTACCGGTGCTGTGCGGTAAAGATGAAACCGCTTTTGCTATGACACGGGATGCCCAGCGCTCCGGCGTCTTTGTGCTGCCGGTGGTATCGCCAGCCGTACCGGTGGGGCTGGCGCGGCTGCGTGCGACGGTCACCGCCGCGCATGAACCAGATGAAATCGAGCACGCTATTGGCGTCATCGAGCAGGCTGGCAGGCTGGAGGGCATCATTTAGGACCATGGTAGGCTCGCTGATTCTGAAAGCCGGTCGTGAAAAGTCGCTCCTGAAGCGGCATCCCTGGGTGTTCTCAGGGGCGGTTGCCAGCCTGCAGGGAGAAGCGCCAATGGGCGGGACGGTGGCAATACGCGATTACCAGGGGAAATTCCTGGCTTGGGGTTCTTATAATGCCCAGTCACAGATTGTCTCCAGGGTGTGGAGCTGGGATGAAGCAGAGAAGATCGATAGCGATTTCTTTGCCCGCCAATTGACCACAGCGATCAAGAGGCGTGAAGCATTCCAGCGTGAGCATGGACAAGACGGTCTCCGCCTGGTGTACGGCGAGTCGGATGGCATCCCTGGCTTGATTGTCGATCAATATGCTGATGTGGTGGTCGTTCAGTTCCTGGCAGCAGGTGTGGACTATTGGCGTGAAGCCATCTGCGACCTTTTACTGGATGTTCTGAAGCCCGCCAGTCTCTTTGAGCGCTCTGATGTCGATGTGCGCAAGTTGGAGGGATTACCGTTGCGCACAGGCGTTTTGCGAGGGTCGGAGCCTCCCGAGCTGGTTTTGATCAGAGAAAGCGACCTGGAATTTTGGGTGGATGTTCGCCAGGGTCACAAAACCGGTTTCTACCTGGATCAGCGCTTCAACCGGCTAAAGGTTCGTGAGATCGCCAGGGATAAAGAGGTATTGGATTGTTTTTGTTACAGCGGCGGCTTTGGCGTCAACGCGGCAGCAGGCGGGGCGAAATCAGTCCTTTCGCTTGATGCCTCGGCAGATGCATTACGGCTGGCGCAGGCGAATTACACCGTAAACCGCCTTGCAGACTTCTTTAACCCGCTGGAAGGCGATGCCTTTGAGCTGCTCAGGCGATTTCGAGATAGCGATCGTCATTTCGATCTGATCGTCATGGACCCGCCGAAATTTGCCAAATCGGCTGCAATGGTTGAAAAAGCGGCGCGAGGGTATAAAGATATCAACCTTTTGGCGCTAAAACTTCTAAAACCCGGTGGATACCTGGTTACGTTTTCATGTTCAGGTGGCGTCAGCGAGGAATTGTTTCAGAAAATACTGGCTGGCGCAGCGCTGGATGCCGGCGTCAATGCCCAAATCATTGAACGATTGCACCAGGCAGGCGACCACCCTGTTTCTTTATACTTTCCAGAAGGCGCTTATCTGAAAGGTTTTATCATCCGGGTGGAATGAAAATCATCTCTTCGAACAAGCCGGTGTGAAGTGCGCCTGCCTCGAGCGGGATTGCTTTGCCATCGACCAGGGCGTGGCTGGCTTCAATGCCGCGTAGCTTGATGCGAATTCCAGCATAAGGAAATGGGAAGCTTGCCGTCTGCTTGCGGGTTAGATGCAGGCGGCCGTTCTTATAGGAAAGAAAGAACCTGTCGAGTCTCCAATCCTGGTCGCCGGATGGGTAACCGTCGCCCTGGTCCGAGTAGAGATTTAAAGCGGCAGATGAACCTGTTGAAGCGTTTTCGGCGGACGGGTAAACATCCAGCGTAAGCATCTCGCCATCATGCAGCGGCAGGATACTCCCGCCCCGCACCAGCGCCGGAATTTTTTCTAAAGTCGTTTCGAGTGTGATGCGGTCCGGTCCGTGGTAAACGCGGTCGCTGTCTAAGGAATACCAGTCACCCTTGGGCAGCATGACGGACCTCGACAGTACACCTTCTTCCAGAATCGGCGCTATCAGTAAAGCATTTCCAAGCATAAAGGCATCGTCAATTCCCCAAAGTCCGGGATCAGAGGGATCGATCCAAAAGAGCGGTCTCGCCAAAGGTAAGCCGGTTTTTGCGCTTTCCCAGGCGAGAGAATACAAGTAAGGCATCAAGCGATACCGCAGGTTGAGCGTCTCACGCAGGATGGTCAGGATGGGTTCGCCAAATGTCCACGGTTCGCGCGAAGGAGTCAGCCGGGAGGAATGGGTCCGGAAGAATGGCAGGAACGCCGAAAGCTGGAACCAGCGCAAAAAGAGTTCCGGCGATGGCGCGCTGCTGAAACCGCCGGTATCGGCGCCGGCGTACGGCTGTCCCGAAAGTCCCAGGTTCAGGACCGTGGCGATGGTCTGTTTGAGCATCTCCCAGGTCGCTTCGATATCACCCGTCCAATTCCAGGCATACCGCTGGTTGCCTGCCCATCCCGACCGTGAAAGGAACCAGGGGCGCGCTTCCGGCTGAAAGCGCCGGATTCCTTCATAGCCAGATCGATTCATCAGCAGCCCATACAGATTGCGCGCCTCCAGGTGATTCCCCTTGCGACCTTCGAGTACATGTTCCATGGCAAGAGAAGGTCGATATTCACCCCAGGCGGCAAGCGAAGATGGCTCATTCATATCATGCCAGAATCCAGAAATGCCTTGTTCCAGGAAGTACTGGTACTGATTTGCCCACCACTCCCTGACTGCCGGGTCAGTGAAATCCGGAAAGACGGTGTTCCCAGGCCACACCGCCCCGATGTATGGTTTGCCACCGGGTGTTTTACAGAAATAACCGCCTTTCATGCCCTCCTGATACAGGCGGTATTCGGGATCGACTTTGATGCCTGGGTCGATGATCACCACCGTATGAATGTCTGCCTGGCGCAGCCGCTGCGTCAACCCCTTCATATCCGGAAAGCGTTCAGGGTCTATGGTGAAGCAGCGGAAGCCCTGCATGTAATCAATGTCAATGTGGATGGCGCTAATCGGGAGGTCGTATTTCTCGAAATGATCGGCAACCTCCTGGATTTCTGCAGCAGTCTTGTAACCCCACTTTGAGTGATGGTATCCCAAAGCCCAGCGCGGGGGCAGTTCAGGGCGACCGGTCAGTTCGGTATAGCGGGATAAAACCTCTTCAGGCGTTCCAGCGATGAAATAATAACGAAGCATTCCACCCTCGAAGCGGGCTTCGAGCGATTCAGACAGGCTGATAGACCCTCGGTAGGAATTTTCGAAGAAAATCAGGAAACTGCCCGTTGACTGTGCCACAAGACAGACTGGTATGCAGGTGTAAAGCGGATCTTTACCAGGACCGTAACTCCCGCCAACCTCGGTGTTCCAGAATTGGTAGCTGCCCGGGCGTAAATTCAAGCCAGCAGCGCGCTCGCCCAAGCCGTAAACGGCTGCAGTTGGGTGGAGTAGCGACCTCTGCATGCTGGCTTTTCCGCAAAATTCAGGCGGGAGCATCTCAACCAGCAGAGTCTGGTTTACATCCAGAAAGCGGATGCCGCCGTCCGGCAGCACAGAAACCTTGAGGTCATCACTGCAAAGGGTGTACTCAGCCGCAGAAACTTGATGGTCTAACTTGACTGCTTCAGGCTCATAACTTGCCAGGGCGTAATTCAGAGGCGGTTTATCGTTGCCCCATGAAAGCCGCACGACATTGCGCCGGAGGAATTCGACTTCGAGGTCGATTCTCGATGCGCCGCTAACAAAACGAAAGCGCTCGCCGCTGGGCAGGCGGGTGGTGCTGACGACATCAGATGGCGTGACCACCTCTGCAGACTCCTGGGGTCGAATCTTGCGGTCCCACCAATCTCGGCGCAAAGCGCTGAACACGACCGGAGGGACGCGCTCCAGTCCGAGCATTTGTATTTTTGTAAGCAGTTCAGAGAGTTTCATAGTCTTTCACGAAGATAAAAGCCAAATCATTGACGTTGGTCAAAGTGGGTCCAGTTTGAATCAGGTCGTTTAATTGTTGGAAAAAGCGATAGGAATCGTTGCGCTGTAAAAAATCAATCGGCGACAAGCCCTTTTGTTGTGCACGGCTTAGCGTCTGCGCAGTGACAACCGCGCCGGCTGCATCGGTCGGACCATCCTGACCATCCGAAGCCAGGGTGATGATGACCACGTCCGGCAAATCGGCAACGTCAATCGAGGCAGCTAAAGCCATTTCTTGGTTGCGCCCCCCTTTGCCGCCTCCTTTCAAGGTCACCGAGGTTTCACCTCCCAGGATGAGGCATGCAGGCTTTTTGAACGGTTGATGATGGCGTGAAACCTCCCTGGCAATTGCCGCAATGAACTTTCCGGCTTCCCTGGCTTCACCCTGTAAATAGGTGGTCACAATGGCGGCATTGAAACCTTCTGCCTTCGCCTGGTTTTGCGCAGCCTGGCATGCCTGGCGGTTGTTTGCTATGATGACGTGTTGCGCTTTGAAAAAAGCCGGGTCTCCTGGCTTGGGCGTCTCGGGTATTTTCCCATCTGTGCCATCTTGTAAATGAGAGACGATGCTCGAAGAGACTTTGCGGGTAATTTGGTATTTCTCCAAAATGGCTAACGCCTGCTGGTAGGTGGTGGGATCAGGCGCGGATGGACCCGACCCAATCTGATCCAGGGGATCGCCGATGACATCAGACAAGATGAATGTGATCCATTGGGCGCCGGGCGCAAAGGAAACCAGCCTGCCGCCCTTCGCCTGGTCGAGATGTTTTCGAACCGTGTTTATTTCAGTGATGCCCGCGCCGCAAGCCAAAAGCAGGCTGGTCAGGCTTCTCATGTCGTCGAGGGTCATGCCGGTGGGGGGCAATGTCATCAGCGCTGAAGCTCCGCCAGAAAGCAGGAAGATGATCAGGTCTTTTCGGTTAGTGTCCTTGAGCAACCGGATGAGCTTTTCTGCGCCAATCATGCTATCTTCACCTGGAACAGGGTGGCTGGCTTCATGGACTTCGATCTTTGTCGTAAACGGCTTGTCAGGCAAGTGACCCTTCTTGACGATGACGAAACCGCGAGTTATTCGGTCGCCTAGCAGCTCTGTAATCGCCGATGCCATGCTGGCGCCAGCTTTGCCCGCGCCCACAACCAGAACTTCCTGGTAATCTTCTAATTGATAAGTTCTGTCCGATACAATCAGGCGGTTATTTTCACGCCGTATGTGGCGCCGCATGGCTTGGGCCGGATCGACTGATTCGAGGGCAGCAGACAGGATGCGCGTAACCTGCTCTTTCCATGGAATCGCCTCCAGCGAAGCAGTGGAGAACCTTTCAGGATCGAAGTTCATGCTGTCTGCAAGGGCTTGATGCAATCCGGCGTGTCGTTATTCGGGCTGTTGACCAGCCTGGAAACCGGATAAGCTTCCATCAGTTCTGCCGGAAAAGGTTCCAGCCAGTGATTTAAGCTTTCAGGCGATTTCTCATGGATGTCCAGCCATTCCGCGTAGGCTTCAGGTCGCAGGATGGCTGGCATGCGGTTATGGATTGCCTTCATCAGCTCGTTGGGCTGCGTCGTAATGATCGTGCAGGAGCGGACTTCCGAGCCGTCAGGCGGCGTCCAAATTTCCCACAAACCGGCAAAAGCAAAAGGTTTTTTAGATTTCAAGCGGATATACATCGGCGTCTTTCCACCCTGATCTGGCGAAGCCTTCCATTCATAGAAACCGTCAGCCAGGATGAGGCAGCGACGCCGTTTATAAGCGTTGCGAAAAGAGGGTTTTTCAGCCAGAGTTTCAGCGCGGGCATTGATCAACCGGTTACCGATTTCAGGGTCCTTTGCCCAGGAGGGAATCAAGCCCCAAATGAAAAAATCAATGCGGCGCTCAGGCGTGTTGGCAATGACGGCGATGGGCTGCGAAGGAGCAATGTTATAGCGAGGGGTAAATCCCTGCGTCGCTGCCAAGCCAGGGATAAAATCTTGCAGCTCCGCCGGGTCAATCGTGAGAGTGAAACGTCCGCACATGGTGGCTCCTCGAGGGTTGGTGTCCTCTCCAGACATTTTACTACATCATGAGATTCTTAATTCATACCTGGTATCACAAATCCAGCGTTGGGAAGTTATAATCGCGCTTATGATTAACACTTACCGCGAATCATCCTTACATGCCAGCCTGAAGCGATGGTTCGCTGAGCCAGGCGACCTGGTAGAACAACAGGTGGAGAATTACATCATTGACCTGGTTCGTCATCCACTGCTGATCGAGATACAGGTGGGGTCTTTTTCATCCCTGAAGAAAAAATTAGGCTGCTTGTTAGAAAATCACCCCGTTCATGTGGTCCTACCTGTAACTCAAGAGAGGGTGATCGCGAAAATGGATCGCCCAGGCGGGAGCCTGCTTCAGAAAAGAGTTTCACCCAAGAAGGGCAATTGGTATGACATTTTTTATGAGCTTGTTTATATCGCTTCTTTTTTGGCTTCTCCCAGGTTTTCTGTCGAGGCTGTCATGATCAAAGAAGAGGTCATTTGGGTTGCCGATGGCGCAGGAAGCTGGCGCAGGAAGGGATGGAGCATTGCCGACAGGAAGCTAGTCGAAATTTATTCGAGTAGAATTTTTTCAACGAAACAAGATTACCTGGACTTGCTGCCAGACAACCTGTCCAAACCGTTTAGCGTGCGCGACCTGGCGCAGGCGTTGACCATACCAGTTTCGCTTGCCAGGAAGATGGCATATTGCCTGAGGGCAATGGGGGCATTGCAGCGCGATGACCAGAGGAGAGGTAAGGCATTCCTATATCACATCAATCGATAAAACATCGGCGTAAGTTTTTCCCGCAGCACAAATATTCAGAATACGCATGGGTCAGTGGTATACTATGCGCCTAGCGTTGGAGAGAGCTTATGGGAATCGATGACTTAATATCGGTTCTACCAGACACCTATTCACCAGCCGATCGGGATCTCGTCCTTCGCGCCTATCATAAGGCAGAGTGCGCGCACCGCGACCAAAAGAGGCTTTCTGGTGAACCCTATATTACCCATTGCCTGGCAGTAGCGAAAATCCTGGCTGAATTGAGGGTGCCTCCAAGTGTCGTGGCTGCGGGGTTGCTTCACGATACCGTTGAAGATACCCCGGTCACATTGGATGAACTGGCGGAAGAATTCGGCGAGGATATCGCCGCCCTGGTTGATGGCGTGACCAAGCTGACGCAGTTGCCGCGCGTTTCCAGGGGTGATCAGAAGGTCGAAGAAACCGAAAAAGATGAGGAACTTCGCGCCATCGCCGAACGGCGGGGGATGGCAGACGCCGAAAGCGAGGCTGAACGTATCGTCAAGAGCCGAAAGCACGATCTGGTTTCAGAGACGCTGCGTAAGACTTTCATGGCGATGGGCGATGATGCCAGGGTGGTCCTGATCAAATTAGCGGACCGGCTGCACAACATGTATACGCTGGATTCATTGCCAGAAGCCAAGCAGAAGCGCATCGCTCAGGAAACTCTGGATATCTTCGCTCCGCTGGCAAACCGCCTGGGCATCTGGCAAATCAAATGGGAGCTTGAAGACCTGGGCTTTAAGTACGTTGAGCCGGAGAAATATTACGAAATTTCCAGGCACCTGGCGGCTAAACGTCTCGACCGCGAGCGCGAGATGCAAGAGATCATCTCGCAATTGCAGACGCTATGCGCCGAGTTTGGAATCAGGGCTGAAATCACCGGGCGCCCCAAGCACATTTACTCTATCTATAAAAAGATGACCAAGAAGGGGCTGCCTTTCGATCTGATTTATGACGTGAAAGGCGTCAGGATTATCGTCCCGGATATTCCAGCCTGTTACACGACACTGGGTATCATCCATACCCACTTGACGCCCATCCCTGGGGCATTCGATGATTACATTGCCTCGCCCAAGGATAACTTTTACCAGAGTTTGCACACCGCCGTGTTGCTCGAAGACGGCTCTACACTCGAAGTGCAAATTCGCACGCCAGAAATGCATCAGCATGCAGAGTACGGCATCGCAGCGCATTGGCGCTATAAAGAGGGAATGGCTCGCGATGAGGCTTATGAGCGCAAGATCCTTTGGTTCCGATCGCTCATGGATTGGCGAAAAGATGTTGAAGACGCAAAAGAATTCGTCGAGAGCTTCAAGACCGATGTCCTCGAGGACAGGGTATATGTCTTTACCCCAAAAGGGGATGTCATCGATTTGCCATCAGGCTCGACGCCGATTGACTTTGCCTATCATGTCCACACGGATATCGGTCATCGCTGTCGAGGGGCAAAAATAAATGGAAAGCTGGTTTCACTCGATTATCAGTTGAAGACCGGAGATCGGGTGGAAATTATCACCGCCAAGCGCGGCGGTCCCAGCCGCGACTGGCTCAATCCTAACCTGGGGTTGGTCAAGACGCAACGCGCCAGGTCGAAAATCAAGAGTTGGTTTGTCAAACAAGCGCGTGAGCATAATGTTAGCCAGGGACGGCTGCTTTTGGAGCGTGAGCTGCGCCGTCTGGGGCTGAGTGACGTCAACCTCGAAAGCCTGGCTCGCCAATTAGAGTATAAGATGGTCGATGACATGCTGGTCGCTATTGCCACCGGCGACATTACCATGACGCGCCTGGCAAGCCAGCTCATGACCGAGGAAGAGGACGACGAAGGGCTCAAGTTCGGCTCGCGCCAACTCATCGATACGACCATCCAGGATCATGATAGCATCACGGTTGTAGGACTGCGGGGGCTGTTGACGAACATGGCGCGTTGCTGTAAGCCGGTTCCGGGTGATGACATTATCGGATACATTACCCGCGGAAGGGGCGCTACGGTTCATCGCAAGGATTGCCCCAATATCCTGCGCTTACAAGAGAAGGAGCGCCTGGTACGCGTCAGTTGGGGCGAACCGAAGCGGACCTATCCCATTTCTGTGCGCATCACTGCTTATGACCGTGATGGGCTGATGCGGGATGTGACCAATTTGATCGCCAATGAAGGCATCAACATGAACCAGGTGTCCGTCGATGTTTCTCCAAAGAAACACATGAATATCGCCGTTCTGGACCTGGTTTTGGAGGTCAGGGATATCGATCAACTGATGAAGGTGTTGACGCGCATCGAGGCGCTGCCGAATGTCCTTGAAGCGCAACGAGTTAAGCCTGGATGAAAAATCATTCCAGTTGGTATCTTGTGGTAAAATGTCTGCCGTTAAACCCGAGACAGGAACTTGCCTGCTGCAAAGGTGTTACGGCGATGATTTCTGCCTTTATCCATTCTTATTTGGGAGGTAACCATGCCTAGAATCCGGTGTCACTATGTTGATTGCGTGTTCTTGGACGATGGCAATTGTGAGGCGGCTGCTGTTGAAATCGATCCTGACGTGGGATGCATGACCTATTCCCGCGCCGATGATGTAGAAGTTGATGAGGATTGGGAAGAGGAAGAAGAGCTGGAAGAATGGGAAGATGTGGATGTCGAAGAAGAGGATGAAGACCTTTGGGTGGATGACGATGAAGAGTTCTGAGATGTAACGCAATCGTCAGGGGGACTTCGTGACTTGCAGCGTCTGTAAATTCAATAGATAAATCCCATCATGTTCCCCTGGTGTACAAGGGAACTTTAAAGCGATGACGATCTGGTTTTCATCCAACCATTTGCCGGGCATGGGCGCCAAAGGGTGGTTATAGGGGTACGGTTTCTGGTCGATTTTTGGTAAACCGCTGAAATTCTCGAGCTTTTGCAGAGCAATTCGGTTGTAATTTTCGTCAAGTTCGATGACCGTCAAAGTGAGATCTGCCTGGCAGGCTGAAAACTGTCCGGTTCCTGCAACAGCCACAATGTATTGACCGGAGGGAGAAATAGAAGGGATATGCAAATTCTCTTCAGGTGTTGAGATGCGCGTGCGCACTCCCGACTCTGGCGTGATCATCCATAATTCGTCACGTATGCCCGTTGCAGAACCATCAAAGCTTTGCTTTGTGCGGTCCCGCAGCGCCAGTAACACTTGCCGGCTGTCTGGGAACCACGCCGCAGAAGCGATTTCCAGCGGTGATGAGATAATATTCCGCACGGCTTCTGCCGACTGAATGATCATGGTGCGGGGATCTTGAAAATACAGGTTCCAGGCGCCATCAGGTGATGGGAGGCGATCTGGCAGCGTTTTATCCAGGACTTTGAATGCAGATTGCTCGATATTCGCAGCAGAAGTTTGTTCGATGCCCTCGATGTACAGCCTGAGCCAATAGGTGCCAGCGCTCAATCCTTTTTCCAAATCGTACAGGGTTGCATCTGAGATCGTCCCGGTTGCGCCATATCGGTTGAAATCCCAAACCTCATCCTGGTAAAACCAGACTCTGGCATCTTTGTACCACACTTTGCGCACCTTGAGACCCTGCCTCATATTGGCATAGTTCCAGATGGCAAATACTTGCTTCACGCCGCCGGGGAAGATTCGCTGCGTTCTGACCGGATCAGGATCATAAGAAAAATAGACCTCGCGGCTGAATTCGGGTTGCGGCGTCGTCTCCGACGACGAGGTGGAACGGCTGGTTGGCGTTGCTGATGCTTGTTCCAAGGGCAGCGTTTCCATTGTCGAACGGCTCGCTGCCGGTGGCGTCTGCGTAGCAGGCTGCGGCGTGATAATGGCAACCGAAAAAGTCCCGCATGCCAGTTGCGAAAATAATATGGCAGCAAGACACCACACACCAAGGACTCTTTTCCAATGGCAGCCCCAACGGCTGAACGGTTTAGTGGTCACTGAATTTCCAGTAAGCAATTTCTTCCAGGTAGACGATGAAGCCGGTCGTTTCCTGCGCGCCAATCAAGACACCAAATTGCCCTTCGGCATAAGTGGCGTCCTCGTATTCTGCAAGGAGCTGCCCATTGGCATACAGGCGCAGGGTTTCGCCTTTAGCGTAGAAACCCATTCGGTTCACCTGGTTCGCGCCAGGGTTGATCAAGGGCGAATACTTCCATTCTTGAATTGGCTGATACTTGACCCCGTTCCAGATATACAAGCGGTATCGTCCATCACACGAGAATGAGAACACATACCCCTGGTTCGATTCTGGGGCGCGTGCAATCATGCCGTAGCGGTCTAGTCCTGAACAGGTATCGCCGGTTGTAAATTTGTATTCCAGGTAAAAATCTGATTGTTTTGGATACCGCGAGATACCCCATTCGTCCATACTGCCGGTGGTCAAATCCTGCAGAATCAAATTACCGTTTCCAAGCGAAAATCTTATGCTGGGGGTATCTGGCAAGAACCAGTAATCCGCGTTATTCAGGAAGTCTCTGATGACAGGATTGCCCAGGGTTGAGACGAAATCCGCGGCAGTCTCGCCCACTGTGATTTGCACCCAAAAAGGCTTATCGGCGTTGATTCCGTATCCGAACCGCTTCCCATTTTCATCTTGGAGCAGCCAATTCCCGCGATAAATGCCATTGGATGCCGGGGCAATGAGTTCGACGGAAAGGACGACCGATTCACCCGGCAAAACCGGAGACGTCAATTTCTGAGGGCTTATGGCGCTCATCTGGTCGCCGCTTTCGAAAACCAGGCTGTAATCCGTCGTCCAGGTGCAGGTGCCGGAATTCAATATCTTCCAGCTTTTCACGAACTTGTCGCCTGGTGAAAAACGAGTGTCATCGGGAATCGTAACATCCGCTTCGAAGGTCATTTTGTTGAGGCAGGGCGGAGTCTCGACGTTGAAACTGTGCTCGAATGAGTTGATCACCGCATCCGCCTCCAGGATTGTCGGTTCTGTGAGTCCCTCTACAGAATTGTCAATACTCAAAGCGAAAGAGAAGGCAAGTTCTCCGGCTTGCACGGGCTGCCCATTATTGTAATACACTGCCTTCACACTTCCATCCTGAATCAATACAGCCTTGGAGAGCAATTGCGTCAGGAAACTGGTAGAGCCGCGGTCCTCGAGCGTGCCAGTTGCCGGAATGGCGATAGCAATATTACGGTTTTCATTCGCAGGCTGGAAGTTGATGAGCAAAGTGCCGTCATCCGAGCTCAATTCAATCGAGGCAGGCATTTCTCGCAGCGACCAATCCCCGGGGTAGATGAATTTGAAACCATAAGTCGGATTGACATAAGTAAGGTCGATCTGTGGCAGCGGCGTGACGGATGGCGCTGGAGAGGGAGTTGCCGCGGCTGAGGTTGTCGGAAGCGGACTGGGTGTTTCGGACGATGGAGCGGCGGTGGCATCCGGCTCGATGCCAACCTCGATCCTGCCGCAGGCAGATAAAATTGCTATTATTAAGAAGATAAAGGCGGTAAATAATGTGAGGCGCTTTGTCATATCTGTGTTCTTATCCTACGAAATGGGAAGGCGTACTGTGACGACCGTACCGAGGTTCTCTCGACTACGAATGTTGATTTCGCCATTATGCTTGGTGATGATGGACTTGACCAAAGCCAATCCCAATCCACTTCCGGGAATGCCTCTTGCGCCTACGCCTCGGTAAAGTTCTTCCCAAACGTGTGGCACTTCGCTTTCTGGAATTCCAGGACCAGTATCAGCGACTTCGATGGTGATTCTTTGGTTATCTTCGAAAGCTCTGATTTCAATCGTGTCGCCCGGGGTGGTGAATTTCACGGCGTTCGAGAGCAAATTGTGCAGCGCCAGGAAGATCAAATCTCGGTCGGCAGATATTTCCGCCAAAGGCCAGGGAGCGCGGGGCACCGTGATGATAAATTCGCGCGTATCTGCCTCCGGTAGCTCCTTAGCCAGCGACAAGGCGTCATCGATGACTTCGGTTAAGTTCACTTTGCTTTTTTCGAGAGGGCGGGTTTCCAAATCGGATAACTTGCGTAAGTCTGAAACCAGGCGGCTCAGTCGGCGCACTTCATCTTCCACGCTTTGTAAAACATCCTTATTTTCATCGCTGGCATTCACTTCCTTCAAGTTTGCCAGTCCTGCCAGGATAGCCGTGAGTGGATTCTTGAGTTCATGGTCCAGGCGCTGCATGAAACGGCGGTGATCCTCAGATGCCTGAATCAGCAAGTCAACTTGCGACCGTTTTGCATAGTCCCAGGTTTCAAAGATTCCCAATAAAAGCATCAGCAGGATGGTCAAGGCGGCGCCGCAAAGGATGAACGCAGTGCCCAGGTCCGCCCGAACGTACAGGATCGGGTTTCGAGTCGATGCATAATTGAGGTATAACCCCACGCCAGTGCTCAATAGCAACGGCAGGAATGATGCCAGCCAATACCACTTAAACCTTTTCATCAGGCAATCTCGAGCTTTCCGATGAAGCGGTAACCCTGACCTGGAATTGTCTCAATGAAACGGGGGTTTGTTGGGTCTTCCTTCAAGACGCGCCTGAGTTCGGCAATGCGGGTGTCAACGGCGCGGGTGCCAACGGGATAATCCCACCCCCAAACGACATCGAGCAAACGGTCGCGGGTAACCAATTCTTCGGGGTGAGTGATCAAGTATTCCAATAATAAAAAGGCTTTCGGGGTCAGGATGATTTCCTTATCGTCAAGGTAAGCGCGCCTGGCGCGGCGGTCCAACGTCAGATTGCCGCTGGCAATCTTCCAAGCCATGGTGATGGGTGGTTGACCAGGCTTGGCGCGGCGTAGAACGGCGCGGATGCGCGCCACCAGTTCATGGGGGTCGAAAGGTTTATTGAGATAATCATCCGCCCCTTCTTCGAGCGCCATGGCTCGCTCGCTGGCTTCACCCACCTGGGTAAGCAAGATGATTGGAATCCAGTTGCCAGCCTGCCGCAGCTCGCGCACCGCCTCCCTGCCATCCATCTTGGGCATCAGCACGTCCATCACCACCAGATCAGGGCGGTCGGAGACAATCCGCTGGAGCGCTTCAATGCCATTATTCCCGGTGACGACCATAAATCCGGCTCGCTCGAGAAAGGGGGCTAAGTTCTGGATGATTGCCGGTTCGTCATCTACGAGCAGCACACACGTTTTCTTGTTCATTTTCATCTATTAGCTTTTACGTCATTGCCAGCTATCGCCATAAAATAGCAGCAGATGGATTATATTGTAACTCATGGGAAGGTGGTATAGTTAAACACGTATGGCAAGAACTCGCTTATTGTTACTTCTCTGTATCGCGGTGTTCCTGGGCGGCTGCGTCATGCCCGATCCCAACGCCGGAGTGCTTACCCCAGGCTTAAAGACAGTAGAACCTGACGATGATGCGACGAATGTGCCAGGTCAGATGACCGCAGAAGAGCTGCCCATGCCGGCAGAACAAGCTGGTGAAACATCGCGCAAGCTGCCGCAAATGTTGCTGCGGTTTCAGGTCCAGAATGGGACGCCCGTTTATACGGAAAACTTCGCACATCCCGAAAGCGGGTGTTCCTGGATGGGAGTTGGCGGGCAGATCTTCGATGCATCGGGCGAACCTTTGAATGGATTCGTGGTCAACGTGCGCGGCGCATTGGGAGATAAAGAGCTGAACCTGATTGCCTTATCAGGCGGCGCGCTGTATCTTGGACCAGGCGGGTATGAATTCAAATTAGCGGATGAACCAACCGCTTCTTCCCAAAGCTTAGCCATCACGGTATTGGATTCCCAAGGAAACCAGGCTTCGCCTTATGTGCCGTTCGATACCTATGCCGACTGCAGCAAGAATGTTGTCTTGATCAACTTCGTCCAGAGTGTTCAAATTCTGAATGGCTATCTGCAATATCTGCCTGTGATGTTCAAGTGAGGTTCGTCAGATGGACGGTGAGGGGCTTGGAATACTATCAATCTTGGGTTTTCTGCCCTTTATTCTTATTGTTGGAATTTATCTGGGATTTCTGCTGACACGTTCATGGCAGAACAGCGCGCGAAATGGGTTAGTGGACTTAAGGAACCGGCTGAAGGATTTCCAAAAGGAAAATAACCGCATCCGTAACAATGCCAGTTTCTTCTCGGTCACAGATCCAGAGCCTTTTGGACCGCTTTATCAGAATTTGACAGAGACCCTGACTGAAATCGACCAGTTCTTGCTCCTTTCTTTCAGGAATTACGGTAATCTGCGCGAGCAATTTCAACGGCTGCGGGAGGCGCGGCTCAATCAAGTCATTCGCCTGCCATACGACTGGCTTATGCTGGTCAATGCGCTCAAACGCCAGGATCAGCGGTTGGATCAGGTTTATGAGTTATTTGATAAGGCTAGGACAATCGAGCAGGAGTTATCACAAACCCATTGGCGGCTGGCTCAAGAATGCCAGAGGTGCATGGCAGTCATTGCTGAGATCGAGGCGAAGCTGGATGATGAGGGCAAATTTCACCTGACAGACGAAGACCTGACGTTTTTCAAAGAGAAAATTGGGGACTGGAAAACCACCATTACCCAGCAAGCGCCTGCCTTTTTCTTCTCCTCCAGTCCAGAAGTGATTGCTCAAAAGGCGGACAAAGCGACCACCGCACGCGTTTACCGCATGATGCAAAACCTGGCGCCTGCACTGAGCAGCCTGCACGGAGAAATCAATGAGATTTACAAGTGCCTGGAGGACCTGGCGGCTTTATTGAAATCGATTGCACAAAAGAACGCAGCCGTCATGGCGTTGAGCAAGGCGCTGTCCGGTTATTCCGAATTCCCGATTCACCTCGAAAAAACACAAAAAAAGCTGGCGAAGCTGACTGACCTGGTCGAATCATTTCATCCTGAAGAGACGCAGCGCCTGCGCCATGCCATCAAACGTGAATCGGCGGCGCTGAAAAAGGTCGAAGCAGAATTCGATGACATCTATGCCCATTTGCAGAGCCTATGCGCTGCACGGGAAGACATCATAAAATTGTGGGCATTGCCGGAATTGGACAAAGGACATGAGTGGACATCCCATGCTTTGGCAATGATGCCAGAGATGCTCAGTTATTCACCTCAAAACTGGTCGCGCAACTTTCCCGGAGAACTTCAGGCAGAATTAGGGCAACTGATGGAGCTGCAGAAGCGGATTCACCGGCGGGGGCTTTCAAACCCTCTATTGGAAGGTGAAGTTGAGTCATACCTCAAATCAGTCCAGGATTTGGTCTCCTTTCATCAATATCTCCGTCCGCGCTTTTCAGAGGCGGTCGAAAGGTACAACCAAATCCAGGAGCTAGAGAAAGATTGTCGTGAGAAGCTGCGAAAAGCTCAGGCGCTGATTCAAAGGCTGGCGCCATTGTCCGCCTCTAATACTTTCCTGAAGAAGACCATCGGTCTTGAATTGGAGAAATATCACGAAAAGGTGAGGAGCTTGCTTATACTGCTGGATGACCGCGCTGTCGAGACAGTCGAGAGAAAAGTAAAGAAGGTCAACCAGGCTCTGGCAGCGCTGCAAAAATCCCTGGGCGAATGGCTCGCGAGTCTGCGGAGCGAAAATATTAGAAACTCGCAAAAGCTGCGCCAGGTTTATGACGACATCACCCAACTGGCAACGTTGGACGATGCTGTCATTTCTCAGGCAGAAAAATTCCTTCGCCAAAGCGAAACCAGCCTCGATGACCTTCCTGCGGCAGCCCTGCCGTTACTCGACCTCGGCAAGGCATTGATCAAAGAAAGCGAAACCTGGCAAAACGGCATATCCCTCTTGAGCGCCCTCCAGGACCTTGCCAATCCTTTTCTTGAGCGCTTCAAGAAATTGGAAAATTATCGGCGCACCGCCCAAGAGCAACTCGCCAGGGCTGAGAAGATCATGCCTGATGAGTTGACCTGGCCAGCAACAACGCAGTTCCTGACGAATGAACGCTCGCGGTTCGACGCCTATGAAGACCAATTTCAAACCATTCGCCAGATGAAACAGCAGCCGCTTGCGCTGATGAACAAGTTGAGCGACCTGACAGAAAATTACCAGGAGCTAAGCCTTAGCCTTCGGGAAAAGTTGACTACGGCGGAGAAAGAGCAGGAAAAAATCCGTGAGTACGAAGACCGCCTGGAAAGTTCGAAGAAGATGTGGCTGGAGGTTATCGCCGCGCACAGGGGCAACCGCAATTTAGAAAGGGATATCCGCCAGTTTCTCGCCGGGCTTGACTCAGAATACCAGGAATTGATTCGCCGGTATGAACGCGGCAGCCTTCCCTACCAGCAGTCGCTGAATTCGTTGCGCTTATTATGCCGCAAGGCAGATGAAACGCTGATGCCCTTTTACGACAGTCAGAGCGGTGAAAGCAGGACAACCGCCAACAAGGTGGTGGATATCAATGGCTCCATCCAGCCCAGGAATTATTGATTCGAAAACGATTAAACAGGCTGTTTATCTACCACAATCCAGGCGGTATAACCCGATTTTTCGATGCGGACGCGGGCAGATGGGGCTGTGAAGAAGCTGGCAATGCGTTCTGGTGAGACAAACCGGCTTCGCATCAGAGCCAGCTTCTCCATCAAAGCCACGATTTTTACCGGAAGGGCATGGATATCCGGCTCTTCGATGACCATTTTCCCGCCAGGTTTGAGCACACGCCATAATTCAAGGACGGTCAAGCGCGCGTCATAAACGTGGTGAATGGCGTCAACGATTACCACGCGGTCGATTGAGTTCGACGGGAACGGGCTTTCTTCTAACTTGGCGCACACGGGCTGCAATCCATCTTTGGTAGTTGCTTTTTTCAACATCCCCATCGAAAGGTCCGCAACGATCACCTGGGAGGCATAAGGTCGAAGCGCCCCGCCAATCCGCCCGGTGCCGCCGCCGGCGTCCAAGAGAATCCCGCTGGTGGGCAGTTCAGCCAGGCGGATGATCTCCTGGGGGTGAACCGCATGGATGGCGCGGTCATAAATGGGTGCAAGGAAATCGAAGTGGTCGGGCATGGCATCAACAAATCCTGGGGATTAATTCACCGCTCAGCATGTCAACGATGCGCGTCGTTCCGATAGCAGTATTGAGCAGCACCGTTCTGGCAGGCTCTGATTTTACTTCGCCGATGATTTGGGCGTTGGGTGCCGCAGGATGGCTTCTCATGATCTCGAGAGCCTTTTGTCCATCCTCGGGATGGACGATGGCGATCAATTTGCCTTCATTTGCCACATATAACGGGTCAAAGCCCAGGAGTTCACAGGCAGATGCCACTGCAGGCATTACCGGTATTTTCGTTTCTTCGATCATAATACAGGCGTTGGATTGATTGGCAATCTCCTTGAGGGCAGTTGCCAGTCCGCCGCGGGTTGGGTCGCGCATCACGTGGATGCCCTGGCATTGTGATAACAAAAGGGAAACCAGGTGGTTTAGCGGCGCTACATCGCTCTGAACCGTTGCCTCGAAACCCAATTCACCTCTCGCCGATAGGACGGCGATTCCATGGTTGCCAACCTCGCCTGAGAGGATAACCAAATCGCCAGGCTGAGCATTATCGCCTGACACATCAACCCCTTCGAGCGCATATCCCACGCCAGCAGTATTGATGTATAAACCATCTCCTTTGCCTTTTTGCACGACCTTGGTATCGCCGGCAATGATCTTAATGCCGGCTTCCTGCGCTGCTTTTTGCATAGAGGCAAGGATTCGTTCCAAAATCTCCAGTTCGAGACCTTCTTCCAGGATGAAACCTGCGGTAAGCCAGCGCGGCTGCGCTCCCATCATGGCAAGGTCGTTGACTGTCCCGCAGACTGCCAGCCTGCCAATATCCCCGCCGGGGAAGAATAAAGGTGAGACGACATGGGAATCGGTGCTGATAACCAGGCAGGCGTTAGCAGGAACTGCTGCCAGGTCCTTGATGACCGCTGCATCATTTCCAGATGAAATTGTCTCGTTGCCGAGATATTTCCAGAAAAGCTCCCGAATCAGGTCATGGGTCATCTTACCGCCGCTGCCATGCCCGATGACCACCTTATCTCGCTGTTTTATCGGCAAAGGGCAAGACCAATCTGCGGGGTTATTCAAAGGTTCATCCATGCGGGTCTCCTGTCGTCCTCGCCCGGTATTGATAGTATGCCGCGCAGGCTCCTTCAGATGAGACCATGGTCGCGCCTAATGGGTTTTGCGGTGTGCACAACACGCCAAACGCGGCGCATTGGTGCGGCTTTTTGTTTCCAAGCAGTATTTCGCCTGCGATGCAAATTTCGGAGTCATGCGATTGAATGTCGCCCACCTCAAAGCGCGCCTCGGCATTGTATGCGGCGAATTCAGGCTTGATCGACCAGCCGCTGTTCTTGATCACCCCGATTCCCCGCCAGTTCCGATCGCTTTCCTGAAAGACACGCCGAATGACCTCTTGCGCTGCGACGTTGCCCCGCTCTGAGACGGTGCGCGCATAAGCATTGGCGACTTGATACTGACCCTTTTCGAGCATGCTGACGCAGTGCAGAATCCCGTTCAGGATATCCACCGGTTCGAAACCAGTTACGACAATGGGTACTTTGAATTTCTGAGCCAGGGGATGGTATTCCCAATACCCCATGACGGTGCAAACGTGACCGGCAGCCAGGAAGCCCTGGACACGATTCTCCGGGTGAGACAGGATCGAATGAATGGCGGGCGGTACTCTCACTTGCGAAACGAGCATGCTAAAATTGTTCAATCCAAGCTCCCAGGCTTGTAACAGCGCCATGGCATTGGCAGGAGCGGTGGTCTCGAAGCCAATCGCAAAGAACACGACTTCCTTCGCAGGGTTTTGCCGGGCAATGGCGATAGCATCCAGCGGGGAATAGACGACGCGCACATCTCCACCGGAGGCGCGTACCGAGAACAGGTCTTCTTTCGAACCGGGCACCCGCAGCATATCGCCATAGGATGTAAAAATGACATTCTGGGTCGAAGCAATGCGTATAGCTTTGTCAACCAGCTCGATCGGCGTGACGCAGACGGGGCAGCCAGGACCATGAACCAGCTCGATATTTTCGGGCAGGAGTTGATCCAGCCCATGCCGCATGATCGCATGGGTCTGACCGCCGCAGATTTCCATGATGACCCAGCGCCGCGTCGCCTGGCGGGCAATTTCAACCGCCAGCTCACGCACGCGGTCGGGATTGCGATATTCAGCAACGAACTTCATACCGTTGAATCGTCTTCTTCCATTTCCAGAATCTGGTTCAGCAGCTCCAGGGTCTGCTGAGACTCTTCCTCGCTGATGATGTTCAAAGCAAAGCCGACATGAATCAACGTATAATCCCCAATCTTTGCTTCGGGAACATAAGCAAGGCATGCTTCACGAACAACCCCGCCAAAGTCAATCTTCCCCATCCGCAAACCATTGCTTTCATAAATATCGATAATTTTTCCAGGGACGCCCAGGCACATAGTTTCCTCCCGTTATCTTTGATTGAGAATGTGGTAAGCGGCAACTGCCTGACCTAACGAGATGCTGCCGTCATTTGGCGGCGTTTTCGAGTGCATCAGCAGGTGAAATCCCGCGGCTCTCAAACGCCTGGCTGTGCGCCAAAGCAAAGTCATGTTCTGCCAGACCCCGCCGCTAAGAGCCACCGTCTTGATGCTGCTGATTTGGCGGATATTCAAGCATGCCTGCTGAACCAGTTCTGCGATGGTGTTGTGAAATTTTGCTGATATGATCGCCGCCGGAACTGACGCCGATATATCTGCGGCGATGGCTGCCAGCATTGGCGTCAGGGCGATCTGCCCAGTATGAAGCGGCAGGTTCTGCCCTGGCAGCGCGCCCTCCAGCGGGTAGGACGACTGCTCTACAGAATCACAGATCGCTTCTAGCTCGATGGCTGCCTGAGCCTCGTATGTGATTTTCGTCCGGATGCCCAGCAGCGCGGAGACTGCATCGAATAACCGCCCCATGCTGGATGTAGCCGGGGTGTAGATGGCTCTCTCCAGTTGGGCGCGCAGGGTAAGCTGATCCTGTGCGCATACCGCCTGCGCCGCCGCGAAATGAGGCTGCCATTCCAGCCCTGCCTGCCAGAGATAGGCAAGCGCAATCCGCGCGGGATTCTTGATCGCCGCATCGCCGCCAGGGAGGGGCATGTACTGAAGATGATAGACTCTCTGATAGTCCTGATACGAGGCAATCATGAACTCGCCGCCCCAAATGGCTCCGTCATCGCCATATCCAGTCCCATCGAAGGCGACGCCAATGACCTGCTCTTCAGCAGGGAGGTGGTTTTCAGCCATACAGGCAGCAATGTGGGCATGATGATGCTGCACTTCAACCAAAGGGAGCTGGTTGTCTTCCGCCATTTTCCTGGCAACGCGAGTCGCCAGGTAATCGGGGTGTTTATCACAGGCGATGACTTGAGGCTCGATGCGGAACAAACGCTTGAAGTGCCTGATGCCTTCCTCGAAGGATACGAGCGTCTCGTAATTTTCCATATCGCCGATATGATGGCTGAGAAAAGCATAATCGTCCTTGGTCATGCAAAAGGTGTTTTTCAATTCAGCCCCGGCGGCGAGGACCGATGGCATTTTCCAGGGCAGGCGGACTGGGAATGGCGCAAAGCCGCGCGATCTGCGGATTGGGTAGCTTTTGCCGCTCGCCGGGTTGAGCCGGATGACCGAATCATCGCAGCGAATATGAATCTCGCGGTTGTGCATCAGAAACGCATCAGCAATATCAGCAAGTTTTTCCCTGGCTTCTTCATTTGTCACCGCAATCGGCTCTTCGCTTTTGTTGCCGCTGGTCATCACCAGCACTTGGGGCGGCATAAAAGGAAACTCTTCAGACGGCGGCAAGAAAAGCAAGTGATGGAGCGGCGTATAGGGCAGCATGAACCCCAGCGTGTTTTGACCTGGCGCCAGCGACTGCGGCAATGTCACAGTCTTCTTCCGATCCAGGATGACGATGGGGCGCTGCGGCGACTCGAGCAAAGCCTGAGCCAGGGCGTTCACCTTGCAGTGTACCTTGACGCTGGCGATATCTGGCGCCATGACCGCAAAAGGTTTTTCGACGCGCAGCTTTCGCTCGCGAAGGCGTTTGACCGCCTCCAAGTTATGCGCGTCGCACGCCAGGTGAAATCCCCCGATGCCTTTGATCGCAACGATTTTTCCTGTTGCTAAAAGGTATTGCGCCTTGGATATTTCATCGGGGAGCGGCGGGATGCCTTTCTCATCCGTTTCCAGCCACACCGAGGGACCGCAGACAGGACAGGCGATGGGCTGGGCATGGAAACGCCTGTTTGCAGGGTCTTCGTATTCCTCCCGGCAATCCGGGCACATGTCAAAGACATCCATCGTCGTATTGGGGCGGTCATAAGGGATGTCTTTGATAATGGTGAACCGTGGACCGCAATTGGTGCAATTGATAAAGGGGTAGCGATACCGCCTGTCAGTAGGGTCGAGCATTTCACAAAGGCAATCAGGGCAGACGGCAATATCAGGAGAAATGGGCTGGAAAGCCAGGGGATCTGGCGCGGATGGCAGGATGACGAATTGTGTAAAGCCATCCGCTGTGCGTTCAAAGACCTCCAGGCTGTCGATCACCGATAAGGGCGGGGGAGTGCGCTTCAGCGCCACGACAAATTGACGCAACTGGTTTGCTTCCCCATCGACTTCGATGTCCACGCCTGCTGATGTGTTGCGCACCCATCCTGTCAATCCATGATGAACCGCCAGGTTATAGACAAAAGGTCGGAAACCGACCCCCTGAACGATTCCTTTGATGTGGATGCGTAAACCTTTAAGAGCGCTCATACCGATTAGCGAGAAACTTCTTCCCGAAATGACGCAATTTGCTCAACAATCCAGTTCAACCAGGATTCCAACCCTTCGCGGCTGGTGCAGGAGAGTTGGAAGACCTGGATGCCCGGGTTGAGGATTTCTACTCCCTTGAGAAAATAGTCCATCCTGAATGGGATGTAGGGCAGCAAATCGATCTTGTTGATCACCATGACATCAACGCTCTGGAACATGCCGGGATACTTATAGGGCTTATCATCGCCTTCGGGTATCGAGGCAATCAACACATTTTTGTGGACGCCCAGCTTGAAGCTTGCCGGGCACACCAGGTTGCCCACGTTTTCCACAATTAGAAAATCGAGCGATGGCAAGGGAAGGCTGTTCAAGGCGTTCTGCACCATCAAGGCGTCCAGGTGGCATTCGCCGCCGGTGTTAATCTGGACGGCAAGGGCGCCGGCTGCTGCGGCTCTTTCGGCGTCCAGGTTCGTTGCAATGTCGCCGTCAATGACTGCCAGGCGGTATTGACCGCTCAGCGACTTGACGGTTTGTTCGATCAGCGATGTCTTCCCCGCGCCCGGCGATGCCATCAGGTTGATCGAAAAAAGGCGCGACTGAGTTAGTAATTCCCGGTTTTTCTCGGCAATCTGGTCGTTCGCGCTGAAGATGTTTTCGATGACGGTGATGCGGTTAGCCATTATTCGACATCCATGGATTCCAGGAAGAACTCTTGACCTTTGATAAGCCTGACGTTAGCGCTATTGCAGTGGCTGCATTCGTAATGATCGGACTCGGGGATATATTGTGTGTGACAGTCCAGGCACTCGAAAGTTGCCGGAATCCTGCGGAATTCGAGCTCAGCGGTTTCTGCAATCGTGCCTTTGGCGATAATATCCCAATAAAAATTGACCGAGTCGTCAATAATACTCGACAGTTGTCCAACGACAAGGTGCAGGCGGATGATGCGCTTGGCATTCGCTTGCTGGGCATGTCGTAATGCGATTTCCAGGAGGTTTTCAGTGACCGAAAGCTCATGCATTGTCAGCACCATTAAGCAAACGCATTATAGCACACCCCAAAAGGGTGTATCAATTAGCGGGTTGACGTTATAGCTGCCTTATCTCGTTATTTCACTTTTTTCAGGATATGCGTCGTAATCGTGGCGCCGCTGCCGCCAATATTCTGCGCCATGCCGATTTCGGCTTTCTCGAGTTGAGCAGCGCCAGCCTCGCCCCGCAGTTGTTGCACGACTTCGATAATCTGGTACATGCCGGTAGCGCCGACGGGGTGCCCGCGGGCTTTCAACCCTCCCAGCGTGGTGATTGGGATTCTGCCCGTTGGAAAAATATCGCCATCTAAAGCCAGTTGCGGACCTTTGCCGCGCTCAGCAAAGCCGCACGCCTCCAGCGACAGGGCGGACATAATCGAAAATGCGTCATGCAGCTCGAACAGGTCAATGTCTTCGGGAGAGACCCCCGCCTGTTGATAGGCGCTCTTTGCGGATTTTTCGGCTGCAGTCAGCCAGAGCGGGTCAGACCGTGAGTGAACTGCAATCGTGTCCGTCGCAGTGGCTGATCCCGCTACAACGACCAGCGGGCGGCGGCTGAATTTGACGGACGAAAGGGGCACCAACACCGCCGCGGCTGCGCCGTCGCCAATCGGCGACGCATCCAGCAGGTTGATCGGTTCAGCGACCATGCGGGCTTTTTGGTAATCTGCCAGGGTGATGGGTTCGCGCAGGCGGGCATTCGGATTGTTGACAGCATTGGCGTGGGCGTTGATCGAAAAATTGGCAAAGTCGGTATGCTTCCATTTATAAACGTGCAGATAACGCTGCATGACCAACGCATTGATAGCGACAAAGGAGAGACCCATGTCCGCTTCGTAATCGGCATCAGCAGCCGTCGCCAGCGCAGAAGTCGTTTCGACCATCACGTTTTCGGTCATCTTTTCGACGCCCACCGCTATGGCGCAGTCCATAAAGCCTGAGCTGACCGCCAGGACGGCAGCGCGGAATGCGGACGCTCCAGAACCGCAGGCGGATTCGATCTTCATTGTGTCTGCGCCTGTTAAGCCGATCCAATCAGCCAGGTGGACGCCAAGGTTTTCCTGTTTGCTGATCAATCCCGACATCATGTTGCCAACGAAAAGCCCATCGGCATGGCCGATGCCGGCGTCTTGAATTGCAGCCATGACAGCCTTGCCAGCGATCTCTCTGAGAGAGAATTCCCAATGCTCATCAACGGGAGTTTGCCCAATCCCGATTACCGCAACATGTCGCATAAATTACCTCACGAAAAAACTTGACGGGACATCTTGACAGAATTGCTTTCCCTTCAACCCTATTTTGCCCGCGAGAACTATCAGAAGCTATCACATGTTGTCAACCACTCCTTGCCCCTTGCCAGGTGCCATTTGGTAAAATAACGACAACGGAAGGTGAAACGACAAAGCCGATCGTGACCAACGACAACCTGACTGAAATGAAAAAATCAAGAATCCTTCTCATAACGGCGACCATCGTTCTATTGGTCATCATGGTTATTGTATTCCCACAAGAATCTCCCAGGGAATTTGACGGGGCGCGCGCGTTGGAGAAGGTCAACTGGCAGGTTGCTCAGGGCGCGCGCATCCCAGGTAGCCAGGCGCATGAACGGGTTTTGCAATGGATCGAAAGCGACTTGAGAAAATCCCGCTGGGAAGTCGAGATTCAACACGATAACAGCAATCCACAGCTTCCCATCAAGAACATCATCGCCAGGCGGGACGCTGGAAGACCCTGGATCATCCTGGGCGCTCATTATGATACTCGCCCCGTTGCGGACCGCGATCCAAATCCACAAAACCGCCTGCAACCCGTTCCAGGCGCAAATGACGGCGCTTCAGGGGTTGCTATCTTGTTGGAACTCGGTCGAGTGCTTCCACGAAAAATGGATAAATCAATCTGGCTGGTGTTCTTCGATGCTGAAGATGGCGGCGGTTTACCCGGAGGGGAATGGATTTTGGGCTCGACCTATTTTGCCAGTCAACTAGAATCTTATCCAGACGCTGTCGTTATTGTTGACATGGTCGGCGATAGCGACTTGAACCTCTATTACGAGCGCAATTCCAGTCTCGAATTATCCCAATCGATCTGGAATCAGGCTGCTGCGCTGGGATATAACCAATTCATTCCTGCTCCTAAGTATAGCATCCTGGATGACCATACCCCTTTCCTTGAGAGAGGCATTCCGGCTGTGGACATCATCGATTTCGATTATCCATACTGGCATACGTTGGAAGATACACCGGATAAAGTGTCTGCAGAAAGCCTTGAAGCGGTAGGTAAGACACTACAATATTGGCTGCTGGCGTATGCCGGACAAAAGTAACCGTTGGCAAAATTGCCTTCCTGTCGTAAACTTATAACGATGCTAACAGAAGAAACCTTTTTGAATATGCGTGCTTCGTGGATGGATGAAATTTCAGGACATCTCACCAGCAAGGAAGGCTTGCGTGAAAATGTCCTGGAATTGCTTTCGGTCTTTTATGCTCACCTGACCCGCGCGACGCTCGAAAATAAAGCCGAGGTGCTGGATCCCATTGTTTTGGAGTGGGCAAGCGCCAGGACGGAGACCGAATTAGGCAGCCATGAGAAAAGCCTGACCCCGGTTTTGAACGATATCCTGGTCAAGACGGTTACTGTGGTTCAAAAGCATTATGATTCAGAGACCGCTTTGGAAATCATCACAGCTATCGTGCCCATCTTTGCGCACGCCATCGAGCGGGTGTCCTCGGAGGAGACCCGCCTGCAAATGGAATACCTGGTTGCGGAACTGGAGAAAACACGCTCCGTTCTTGAAAAACTGGAACAGAGCAAATCAGATTTCATCTCAGTTGCCGCGCATGAGCTAAAAACGCCATTGACGCTGATCGAAGGCTATGTTTCGATGTACAGGGATGTCTTGCCGGATGATGAGATCAAGAAGAACCTGGCTGAGCTTTACTTGCGAGGGATGAACGCCGGCACCCGCCGCTTGCGTGAAATCGTGGACGACATGATCGATGTCTCGTTGATCGACAATAATTTGCTTTCCTTGAATTACCAGCCAACCTGGATCAATCATCTCTTCGAATCCATTCATCGTGAGCTGAAAGATGTCATTCAACAGCGGAAAATCCGTTTTACCGTCCGGCAGTTCCCCGGCTTGACCGAGATGTTGTTCGCGGATGGCGAAAGGCTCTACCAGGCGTTCAAGAATATCGTGATGAACGGCATCAAATATACCCCCGATGGCGGAAAGATCACCATCGACGGCAGGACGCTGCCTGGGTTCCTGGAGATTACCATTGCCGATACGGGCATCGGTATCGACCCCGAAGACCACACCAGGATTTTCGAGAAATTCAGCCGCCTGGGAGATGTTTCGCTGCACTCGAGCAGTAAGACGAAATTTAAAGGCGGTGGACCAGGTTTGGGATTGCCCATCGCCAAGGGAATCATCGACGCCCACGGCGGCGCAATTTGGGTCGAATCGCCTGGATATGATGAAGTGAGCTGCCCTGGTTCGACGTTTCACATAATGCTGCCCTTGCGCAAATCCCCACCCGATGACAAGTCCGCCAAGCTCTTTCGCTCCCTCATCGAAGCGGAAAAAACCCAATAAGTATGGCAAATAAGAAATTGGAACCCACTGCAGCGCCGCGGGAAAGAGCCATTCTCGTTGGGGTGGAGTTGCGTCATACGCCATCCTTGCTGAGCCTGGAGGAATCGCTGGCTGAACTCGAGCTGTTGGCGGATACGGCAGGCTTGGAAGTCGTTGGACAGGTAACCCAAAGGCTGGATCACCCGCATGTACAAACCTTCATAGGACCTGGGAAGGTCGAAGAGGTATCTGCGCTGGCTGAGGAGCTGGAAGCCGACATCATCTTATTCGATGAGGAACTCTCCCCTCGTCACCAGCGGGAGCTGGAAGAAGTTTTTAACGAGAAAATCCGCGTCATTGACCGCACCGCCTTGATCCTTGATATCTTTGCCCAGCATGCGCAAACCAACGAGGGAGCGCTGCAAGTAGAGTTGGCGCAGTATGAATACCGCTTGCCGCGCCTCACGCGCCAGTGGACCCACTTAGCCCGCCAGGCTGGCGGCGGCGGCGGCAGGGCAGGGAGCGTTGGCGGGGTTGGGCTGCGCGGTCCAGGCGAAACCCAGCTTGAGGTGGACCGCCGCGACATACGCCGGCGCATCGCTCACCTCAAGGAGCAGCTCGAAAAAGTCCGCGTCCATCGGCAGCAATATCGCTCGAGGCGCAAACGTTCACAAATTCCCGTCGTTGCGCTGGTTGGTTACACCAACGCCGGAAAATCGACGCTGCTCAACCAGCTCACAAGATCGGATGTCTACGTGGCAGACCAGCTCTTCGCCACGCTCGATCCTACCACGCGCCGGGTAGAACTGCCTAAAGGACGACTGGCTTTGGTAACCGACACGGTTGGTTTCATCCAAAAATTGCCAACCACGCTGGTTGCTGCCTTTCGCGCGACGCTGGAGGAGATAGCAGAAGCTGATTTATTGCTCCATGTGGTGGATATTACCCATCCCAATGTCCATGCCCAGGCGCGTGCAGTACAGCAGACGCTCGCCGAGATTGGGTGCGGTCACATTCCCATGATGACCGCCGTGAACAAAATCGACCGGCTGCAGAACCCAGAGAAGGCAAAATCTTCGCTGGAGAATTTCGAAAACGCGGTGGCAATCTCAGCGTTGACCGGAGAAGGTATTCCAGAGTTGCTCACCAAATTGAGCCGGCAACTTTATGAGCTGCAAACGCCAATCCGCGTCAAGATACCGTACAACGAAGGCAGCCTGGTTGCCTTGATGCATGAACAGGGACAGGTCATCCGTGAAGAGCATGGCGTTGGATGGGTTATCCTGGAGGGAAGCATCCCCGGCAGGTTAGTGGTCATGTTCAAGCCGTTCGAGGTCAAGGATCAAGATGCAGACGAAATTGAATAATCTACTCGACTTTTTATCGGAATACCTTGCCCAGCGCAAGGGATTGATCCCTTTAATCGGGATGGTGTTGATTCTGGTCAACCTGATTCTGCAATTTTTGCCGCTTGGCTGGTTGAGCGAGAGCAACCTCTTCCTTCACATCGGCATCATCACAGCCATCTTGGGTTTTATGCTTGCCTGGGCGCTTTAAAGGTCCGACCCTCGGTTACGAAATCACCGGTCCTGATTGTGCCACCTCGAACGGTACATCATCCTTGAACATCTTGAAATTGTCAATGAACCGCGAAGCCAGGGCGCGGTATTTTGCGTAATATTCAGACTCGCTTCCCCACGACGTCGCCGGGTAAAGGATGCTTTCGGGAATGCCCGGGCAAGTTTTGGGAACCTTGAATTTGAAGATAGGGTCTTCGTAATATTCAACGTCGTCTAAAACGCCATCCAGGGCGCTGTTCAGCAATTGCCGCGTGTATTGGATGCTGATTCGTTTTCCAACGCCATAAGGACCGCCAACCCAGCCGGTATTGACCAACCAGCAGTTGACCTGGTAGCGTAAAATTTTCCGTTTGAGCAAGTCCGCATAATAGGAAGGCTTGAGCACCATGAACGGCGCGCCAAAACAAGCGCTAAAGGTTATTTCAGGTTCTTCACGCAGTCCGATTTCCGTCCCGCCCACCTTAGAGGTATAGCCCGATATGAAATGGTACAGCGCCTGGTCAGGAGTCAGGCGCGCAATAGGCGGCATGACCCCAGAGGCGTCGCAAGTCAGAAAGATTATGTTCTTCGGGTGTCCGCCCATCCTGCCAGGGACAGAATTTTCGATGAAATCCAGGGGATAAGAAGCGCGCGTGTTTTCGGTGCGCTCATCGCTGTTGAGGTCAATCTGCCGTGTGGCCGGATCGTAAACCACGTTTTCGAGAATCGTGCCGAACTTTTGCGTACAGGCATAAATTTCCGGCTCAGCGATGGGAGAGAGACCAATGACTTTAGCATAGCAGCCATCCTCGAAGTTAAAGACGCCCTCATCGCTCCAGCCATGTTCATCATCGCCGATCAGGCTGCGCTGCGGGTCTGCCGATAGCGTGGTCTTTCCCGTCCCAGAAAGCCCAAAAAACAGGGCAACATCGCCTGCTTTGCCAATGTTGGCAGAGCAGTGCATGGATAACACCCCCTTGATAGGCAGCAGGTAGTTCAACAAAGTGAACACCGATTTCTTGATCTCACCGCCGTAACCTGTGTTACCGATGATGCACAGGCGCTGATCGAAATTGATGACGATAAACGTCTCAGTGGCTGTCTGGTCAATCTGAGGAAAAGATTTGAATGACGGAACCGCAATCACGGTAAACTCAGGCACATGCCTGCGGTACTCTTCCCGGCTGTTCGGTTTAATGAACATATTCCGGGCGAACAGGCTGTGCCATGCCAGTTCGGTGATGATTCTGACGGGTATCTGGTAATTGGGATCAGCGCCGCCGTAACAATCTTGCACAAAAACATCCTTACCCTGGAGAAAACCTTGCAGACGGTTATAGAGCAGGGCAAACTGATCGCTGCCGAAGGGACGGTTGTACTGCCCCCACCAGATTTGATTTTCTGACGATGATTCGCGCACGATGTACTTATCGGATGCCGCCCGGGCTGTAAATTTTCCGGTGTTAACTACCAAAGGACCTCGCTTCGAAATTTGCGCTTCTCCTCTGAAAATGATTTCTTCATAGAGCGATTCTGTAGGCAAATTCCAATAGACCGAGCCTAAATTCATTAACCCATGGTTGATCAATCCAAAATCGCTCTTGAACTCGAGAGACTGGAATTGCGCCGGAGTTTTTATGTTGAGTATGTTATTCATAACCAATCTCTGACCATTCGTCGATCGCCAATGTAGATTTCATTGGGTGAGTTAGGATCTAAAGCCCATTTGATTCTTTCGATGCCCTCGCGAATATCTTTGATGGACCCGGCGTAGCTCAGCCGGATATAGCCTTCCATGCCAAACTCCTTTCCCGGCACCGTCACCACCAGGGCTTTTCGCAACAAGAAGCGAGACAGCTCGACTGAATTGTTGGTGTAAGCCCTGAAATCCGGAAGGCAGTAGAAGGTGCCGCCCGGCTTATTGACTCTGATGCCGGTGAACGCCTTCAATTCCTGGATGGCAACGTCACGGTTGTTCTGAAATGTCAGGCGCAAGTTTTCGACGATGCTCTGCATGCCGGTCAAAGCCCCTTCTGCAGCCGCCTGGGTGATGGGTGAAGTGCAAGAGGTGGTCTGAGCCTGGACGTTCGTCATCACCGAGACAAGTTTCTTGTTCGCAATCGCCCAGCCAATGCGGAAGCCGGTCATCCCGTATAACTTGGCAACGCCGTTGATCACGATGATATGAGTGGACTCGATATCACGTTGCGTAAAGCGATAGGCTGGCGTCCATCGCTGGTTGTCATAGACCAGCTTATGATAGATATCATCCATGATCAAGTAGATGCCCTTCGTCTCGCAAAAATCCACGATGGCGGCGATGAAATCATCTTTGAAGACCTCGCCCGATGGGTTGTTTGGGCTGTTGACGATGATGGCTTTCGTCCTGGAGTTGACCACCGCCTCGATTTCCTCCATACGGGGATGGAAGGTGCCATCCTCCGGCGTGACGATGACCGGAACGCCAAATACCATCTTGACCATTTCCGGGTAGCTGACCCAATAGGGCGCCAGAATGACCACTTCATCCTGGGGGTCCAGGATGCTGTAGATCACATTGAAAAGCGCTTGCTTTGCGCCGGCAGAGACGATGACATTGTCCGGAGAGACGATGCGGTCGTAATTTTCCTCGGTATAGCGGATGATGGCTTTTTTCAGGGAAAGAAGCCCATCTGGGGGTGTATATTTGACATTTCCTTCAGATAACTTTGCTGCCGAGCTTAGAATAGCCGCAATGGGCGTTTTATTCTTGGGTTCGCCAATCCCCATGTTGATGACAGGTTCGCCGCGCTCCAACAGGCGGCTGGCTTCATCGTTGAGAGCCAGGGTGGGCGACTCGGCAATAGCGCTGGCTAACTTGCCAATTTTCATATGACGCTCCAGTGGTATGGAATGAGATACAAGATCTCAGAAAAGTTCATTGTAAATATGAATTAGTTTATCTTTGAAACAACTTAACGTCAATGTGATATTTGTCAGATAAACGTAAGCGTCCTGTTGCCTGTCTCAAGGTATTTCAGCCCCGCGCCTGTATTGAACAAGACGACTCTTTCTTGGGAATCAAGCGTTTTGCTTTGCACGAGCTTTATCAATGCTGACAGCGTTGCAGCGCCTTCAGGCGCAGCGAAAATTCCCTCATTGACCGCCAGTAATTTTTGAGCGTTCATGATCTCTTCATCCGAAACGGCAAGGGCTGTTCCGTTGCTGTCCCGCAGGATTTGCAGGATGAGGCGATCGGCAAAGGATTTAGGCACCCGCAGACCCGAAGCAATCGTCTCAGCGCCGACCCAGAATTCGCAAACCGGGCTTCCAGCGTGGAACGCCTTGACAACGGGGGCGCACCCGGCAGCCTGGACAACGATCATGCGGGGCAGCCGGGTGTCTTCGAGCCATCCTAAACTGATCATTTCTTGAAATGCCTTCCACATACCCACCAAGCCCGTGCCTCCGCCGGTCGGATAGATGATCGCATCAGGAAGTTTCCAGTCGAACGCCTCTGCCAGTTCATATCCCATGACTTTCTTCCCTTCGCAGCGATAAGGCTCCTTGAATGTGGACATATCAAAGCAGCCTTCCCGCTGACCGCGTTCTGCAGCCAGCCTGGCAGCATCGCTGATCAAGCCCTCGACCAGATGGACTTCCGCGCCGGCGATACGGCTTTCGATGATATTGGCGGCAGGTGTGTCTTTGGGCATATAAATTATCGCTTTCATCCCGGCGCGGGCGGCGTAAGCTGCCAGCGCGCCGCCGGCATTCCCGGCGGTTGGAATGATGACTTTGGCAATGTTCAGTTCTTTTGCTTTCGAAATGGCAGCAGACAGTCCCCTTGCCTTGAAGCTTCCCGTCGGGTTCAAGCTCTCATCCTTGATGTAGACCTGTTGCATGCCGGTCAGCGAGGCGATGCGGTCTGCCCGCAGCAAGGGGGTATCTCCTTCACCTAATGTGATGATGTGCTCCTCCTCCAAAACAGGCAGCATTTCCTGCCAGCGCCACATGCCCGGCGGTCGATTGCGAAAACGGTCTCGGTCAAGCGTCTTCCTGGCTAATTCCAGATCGTAGCGAGCGAATAAAGGCGCATTGCAAGCCGCACAGTAAGTCTGTGGCTGGTTTATGGGAAAATGTTTGCGGCAAACTGTGCATTCGAGGTGTGTCAGATAGCTCATGGGTATCATCCTATTCGATAACTACAAAAAGGTCGTTGTTCTGTGAGATAATTGGCGGAAATCAACCTGGAGCACGAATCATGCGAAACAATACCGTCGCCGCCGAATTATCCGCGGATTTTACCAGGGAGCTGGAAAAATCAGGTTACCGGGGAGAGCTGAAAACCGACCTGACGACACGTTTATTATATAGCACCGACGCTTCGATTTACCAGATTGAACCGCTGGGCGTTGCCTTTCCCCGCTTACAGGATGACATCGCTTGCCTGGTTCAAGTCGCTTCACATTTCAAACTGCCGGTAATACCGCGGGGCAGCGGGTCGGGGCTGGCTGGGCAGGCAATCGGACGCGCCTTGATCATCGATTGCTCGAAATACCTCACCAGGCTGGTTGACCTGAACCTCGAGGATAAAACAGCCCAGGCAGAGCCGGGGTTGATTCTGTCTGCTTTGAACCGGCTGGCTGGCGCTCATAAGCTGCAATTTGGTCCAGACCCGGCTTCAGCCGACCGGGCGACGATTGGGGGCTGTGTGGCGAACAATGCTGCCGGCGCACACTCGATCATTTATGGCATGACCTCTGACCACATCCTTTCAGCGCAGGTCGTTCTATCAGATGGAAGCGAAGCGCTCTTCGAATCGATTTCACTTGGGCGGGCTGCTCAAGTGGCTGAAGGTCATTCCCGCCTGGCTGACATCTATCGAACCTGCCTCGACATTCGCAGCAGGTATGAAAAACAAATTCGCCAAAACTTTCCTGCCACCTGGCGGCGCACCTCAGGATATAACTTGAATTACCTGCTGCCCTGGTCGCCCAGCAAGCCTCCATTGTGGAACCATGCCAAGTTCGAATGCGGTTTCAATGATGACTATCCGCCTGTCCTGCGCGGCGAAATCAACCTGGCGCAGCTCCTGGCAGGTTCGGAGGGCACGCTGGCAATCATGCAGCAAGTCAAACTCAAGCTGGTTCCCAAGCCCGAACACACCGTCCTGGTCATCTTGGGATTCGAAGGGATTGCTGAATCCTGCGATGCAGTGCCAGAGATTCTGCGCTACCAGCCCTCAGCCATCGAGTTGCTGCCCCACAGCCTCGTGGCGCTGGCGCAAACGATTCCGGCTTATGCCAGCCAGACCCGCTTCTTGGATCAGCTCAAGGTCAACAACAGGCAACCGCAATCTTATCTGGTTGTGGAATTCTCCGGCGATGAGTTGCCATCCTTGCGCGATAAAGCCCGCATCTTGAGCAAAACCGGCATCCTGCTCGATACGCCAGAAATGCAAAGAAGAGCCTGGGCAGTGCGCAAAGCCGGTTTAGGCATCCTGATGTCGAAGCCGGGCGATGCAAAACCGCTTGCCTTTATCGAAGATACTGCCGTTCCCGTCGAAAAGTTAGCCGCTTACGTGCGCGAAATCGAAAAACTGATGGCAGAGCACCATACCATGGCGGAAATTTACGCGCACGCCTCGGCAGGGTGTTTGCATATCCGTCCCGTGTTGAGCTTAAAATCCCAGGAAGATGTCAGGGCTTTACGCACGATTGCCCAAAAGGCAGTAGAAATCACGTTGTCACTGAAAGGATCGGTCAGCGGCGAGCACGGCGATGGATTGGCAAGGAGCGAATGGATAGAATTGGCGTACGGCAAGTCCATTGGGCAGGCTTTCTGCCAGCTCAAAGACGCCGCTGACCCAGACCACTTGTTGAATCCCGGTAAGATCATTGACCCGCCCCCTATGGACCGCAACCTGCGTTATGGACCGGAATACAAGGCGCAGACGTGGCAGCCTGTCTTTCGGTTTCAGCCCGAGACGCACGTTCAGCCGCCTATCGCATTGCAGCATGCCATTGAATTGTGCAACGGCGCCGGAGTTTGCCGCAAGCTGGATGGCGTGATGTGCCCTTCTTTCCAGGCAAGCGAAGATGAAATGCACAGCACCCGCGGCAGGGCAAATCTCTTGCGGGCGATGATTTCGGGAAAATTCCCTTCCCTGACCGAGGCGGAGCAAGCCGTACGCGAAGCCCTGGACCTTTGCCTGGCGTGCAAGGGTTGTAAATCGGAATGCCCATCCGGGGTGGATGTTGCTCGATTGAAATATGAGTTCTTCAATTACTACTATTCGAAGCATGGTCAACGACCATTGAGGGATTACTTATTTGGTTTTATCGGCAGCCTGGCTAAGTTAGGCGCTCCTTTTGCGCCGATCGTCAATTCACTGTTGGCTTCGCCGATTTTCCTGCAAGCGGGCGAATCGCTGCTTGGATTATCCAAGCAGCGTAAATTGCCACAATTCAAGAGGCAAACCTGGGGCGCTCTCAGAAAGAAAGAAAAGGGAACCGCCGTGATGGGCGAAAAAGTCCTCATGCTTGCCGATGCCTTTACCGAATATTTCTATCCCGAAAATGGCGCAGCAGCTTTGCACGTGTTGTCAATGGCTGGTTGCCAGGCGATGATTCTGCCCATCCTGGGAGCAGGTCGCACGTTGATTTCCAAAGGGTTCTTACTGGCAGCAAAACGGCATGGTCACAGGCTGGTTCAGCTCATCAAGGAATATGATCCTGAGGGGAAACTGCCCGTAGTCGGCATCGAACCTTCCGAGATTTATACTCTCAAAGATGAACTGCTGGACTTTTTTCCCGATGATGAATACCTCAGCGCATTGAGCAAGCGCTCATTCACCGTGGAAGAATTCCTCTTGCGACCTGGCATTGATAGTATACCGCGCATCGACAAGATTGCCTTCAAGGATGATGTTTCGGCTAAGGAGGTGGTCTGGTTCCATGGACATTGTTACCAAAAGGCGCAGCCGCCGGCAGCCGATGGTTTTCCCGTAGGCGCAGAGGCAAGCTTAAAGGCGCTGCTGAGCGCTGGTTACAGAGCGCAATTGATCGAAAGCGGTTGCTGCGGCATGGCAGGCGCGTTCGGTTATGAAAAAGAGCACTACGATTTCTCGATGAAAGTAGGTGAATACGCTCTGTTTCCTGCCATCAGGCAGGCAGTCAGCCAGAACCCTGCTGCCATCATTGCAGCATCGGGCGTTTCGTGTCATGCACAGATATCCGATGGCACAGGGCAGGAATCTATCCATCCCGTAAGGTTGTTGGCAAAAAAGATGGTTCTCTAAAGGAGACTGGTTGCCAGCGCCAGCAATATACCGCCTGCCATAACGCTGCCGAGTTGACCGGCTGTATTGGCGCCCATGGCGTGCATCAGGATGAAGTTTTCGAAATCTTCATCCTGGGCTACCTTGGCAGCCAGCCTTCCAGCCATTGGGAAGGCGCTGATGCCGGCGGCGCCGATCAGGGGATTGATCGTCCGCTTCGACAGGACAGATAATAACTTCCCAAATAACAAACCCGCCACAGTGTCCAGGACAAACGCCAGCAAACCCAGGATGAGAATCATAATCGTCTGCCGGTTCAAGAAGCTTTGCGCGCCCATCGTCGAACCGATCGTCAGCCCCAGGAAGAGCGTGGTGATATTGACAATTTCGTTTTGGGCAGCTTTATTGAGCCTTTCGACAACGCCGCTTTCTCGCAGCAGGTTCCCCAGCATGAGCATGCTGATCAACGGGGTCGCCTCGGGCACCAGGATGCCGATGACGATGGTCGTGATGATGGGAAACAGGATGCGGGTCTTTTTCGAAATCTCCTTGGGAGCATAAGCCATGCGAATCCGCCGCTCCGCGCGAGTGGTTAAAAGCTTCATCAACGGAGGCTGAATGATAGGGATAAGGCTCATGTAAGAATAGGCAGCCACTGCAATGGGAGCCAACAGGCTCGGCGCCAGCTTGGATGCCACAAAGATCGAGGTGGGACCGTCAATTGCCCCGATGACTCCGATGGATGCCGCCTCGTTCAATGGAAAGCCCAGCAAAGTGGCTATGATCAAAGTGCCAAAGATGCCGAATTGCCCCGCTGCGCCCAGTAGCACCATCTTGGGCTGGGCTAAGAGTGGGCTAAAGTCGATCATCGCGCCAACGCCGACGAAGATTAACAAGGGAAAAAGCTCAGTATCGATGCCGGCTTTGTAAAGCACTCCAAATAGACCATTGCCTTCGGTCATGCCCGTCATTGGGATGTTGGCAAGGATGCATCCAAAACCTATGGGAAGCAGCAAGACCGGCTCGTATTGCTTGACAATGGCAAGCGTGATCAGCATGCCGCCGATCAGTATCATCACGCCATTTCCGAGCGTGAAATGCGTTATGCCCTTCAGCAGATCGTCAATGAGCTGCGTGTAATCCATGGCGGCAGTTCACTCGTATTCCATGAGAAGCTCATTGTGCCTGACGGTTTGACCAACCGACACATGAATCTTCTTGATTCGACCCGCGCGCGAGGCGCGGATGCTGTTATTCATTTTCATCGCTTCGAGCTTGCACAACTCCTGTCCAACGACCACCTCTGCCTCGGGGTGGACTTGTATGGCGACGATCACTCCCGGCAGCGGCGCTCGAACCGCCTGTGCAGTTGCTGAAGCGCTTTCCTCTGTCTTTTCCGTGATGGGCGCTGCGATTTTTTGGTCCTGCGCGATTTGACCCAATGGGTTGACCGGCGCATGGTGGAGCGGCTTTATCGGGGTTGAAAGATGGAGCGCATCGCCTGCTTCTGGAAATATCTCGAAGGTCTCGCCGTCAACCGTAGCGATGATAGGGCGTGCAGTGAGGTCGCCCACTTCGACATCGTAAACAGTTTCGCCGACTTTAACTTTGATTTTCATCTTATTTTCCCATGTTTATGCAGCATCTCGGTGCGGTTGACCGCCTGCCAGGCGCTCACATTGGCGGTGGGGGGGAGGGCAAAGGAATAAGGTTCTCTTGCCTGTTTGTGCGCCAGTGCATAAGCGACTGCGGCAACCGCAGCGCGCTTCTTTTGTTCAGAAGCATTCAGCGGCAGGGACGTTTCCAGGGGCTGTTCGGTAGGTGAGCCTGCCTTTTTGTCTTGTGTGAAATTCACCAAAACGGCAATCAACAGCCACATAAAGGCGATGATGCTCAGCACCAGGCTCATTCCAACGATTGTGATCCAAATGGCAAGCAGTAAATTTTCTGACATAGTGGATTACAAAGGAATGTTTCCGTGTTTCCTTGGCGGCGCCGAAGAATATTTATCACGCAGCGCTGCCAGCGCGGTCACGATCTTTGCCCGGGTTTCTTTCGGTTCGATCACATCATCGATATAACCAGCCTGAGCGGAGTAATAGGGGTTGTTGAACCTTTCGCGGTAGTCTTCCACCAGGCGGGACCTTTCAACACTCGGATCAGTAGCAGAAGCGATGCGCTTCCTGAAGAGGATGTTGACCGCCCCCTCCGCGCCCATGACGGCAATTTCGGCGCTGGGCCAGGCGTAAGTGACGTCGGCGCCCAGGTACTTGCTGCTCATCACCACGTAGGCGCCGCCATAAGCTTTGCGGGTGATTATGGTGATCTTGGGCACGGTTGCTTCAGAGAAAGCGTAGAGCAGCTTGGCGCCATGCCGGATAGTGCCGCGGTGTTCCTGGTCGATTCCCGGCAGGTAACCAGGAGAATCGACAAACGTGACCAGTGGAACGTTGAAACAATCGCATAACCGGACAAAGCGCGCCATCTTGTCGGAAGCATCCAGGTCGATCACCCCAGCCATCACGCTGGGCTCCTGGGCGACAATTCCCACGCTGTGCCCGCCAATGCGCGCAAAGCCGACGATGGAATTACATGCCCACTTGGGCTGAACTTCCACGAAGGACCCCCGGTCGACGACGAGGTCGATGACTTCGTGCATGGAATATGCCGTAGCAGAATCCATTGGCACGATCGAATTCAGCCGCTCCTCCATGCGGAATGGATCATCGCTGGGAGGGATATAAGGCGGGTTTTCGACGTTGTTGGAGGGGAGGTAACTCATGACTTTGCGCGTCAGGAGCAGCGTTTCATATTCGGTAGGGGCAGAGAGATGAGCCACGCCGCTGATGGTCATGTGCACATCTGCGCCGCCCAGCGATTCGGCGTCGATTGTCTCACCGGTAACGGATTTGATGACATCGGGTCCGGTCAAGAACATGAAGGACTGTTTCTCCGCCATAATGATGAGATCGGTCAAAGCAGGGGAATATGCCGCGCCGCCAGCGCAGGGACCCAGCATGACGCTGATCTGTGGAATCACGCCTGAATACTGCGCATTGCGTTTGAAGATTTCAGCGTAGCCTCCCAGGCTCTTGACCCCCTCTTGAATGCGGGCGCCGCCCGAATCGATCAAGCCAATGATTGGAACGCCGTTGCGTAATGCCAGGTCCATCACACGGCAAATTTTCTTCGCCTGCATCTCGCTGAGCGTTCCGCCATACACGGTAAAGTCTTGAGCGTAGAGATAAACCGTGCGACCGTCGATCTGACCGTAACCGGTGATGACGCCGTCGCCCAAAAAGCGCTCGCTGGTCAGGCCGATTTCATCGCCGGGCGAGGTCACAAAAGGCTCTAGTTCGTTGAAGGTGTAAGGGTCTAGCAGGATGTCAATGCGCTCGCGGGCGGTCAACTTCCCCTTGGCGTGCTGGGCGTTGATGCGCTCGATGCCTCCGCCGAGGCGCGCTTTCTCGCGCATTTCACGTAGTCGAACTATTCTAGGATCTTCGTCCATTAGATTGCCTCAAAAGTTTCACAAAATCGTCATTATAGGATACACCGGCTGATGGCATTGATATAGTGACAAATATCACAAAATTAGGTGATGAGTATTCTGGCTTAATACCAAAAGGGTAGGGGTTTGACCGAATAAGCTGATTTCGATTTGCTTATTAATCTTTAACCTTGTAAAACTCAAAAGGTCTGGCGAGGTGGTCAGCAAGACCAGAACGCCGTTAACGCTCAGGACTCGTTCCAGTTCAGCGCACAGGCTCCGATAGAATAGGGCAGGGGAGTGCTCAACGGTCACCTGCCGTCCCCAGGGCAAATTGGAGAGGATGCCTGCAACCGAATGGTCAGGCAGCGGCAAATTCAGGGCATCCCAGCGGGAGAGCGGGAAGGACAACCCGGCAGAGCGCATGTTCCTGGAAGCCGAGGCGAGCGCCTGGACATCCAAATCGCCGCCCAGCACCGAGCAACCCATGAGCGCTGCTTCGATGAGGATGGTGCCCGCGCCGCAGCAGGGGTCAAGAATGTAACCGCCGTTGTGACCGTCGGTCGCCAGCCTGACCATCGAAGCAGCGACCGGCGGACTTAATGAGCCCGGGAGGTGTAGAAGCTTGTAAGGACGCTTACCTAACGGCGATTTTGGAATTCGAAGTCCAACAAAAGCTTGCGAGTGTTCGATGAAAACGCGTATATTGATATCGCATTCGTGATCTTCGAGCGAATAGCGCCAGCGCTTGTTCTGCTGGGAAATCCCTGAGGCAATCGCCGTTTTGATCTCGTTCGTGCTGTAATTTCTTTTTCCAACGAAATTAACGGTTACCGAAAAGGCAGGCGGATAGCCGAGTTGGCGCACCTGGTAGAGCTGCCTGAGGCTTTCCTGGAGCGGCAGCTTGCTTGCCAGTTCAGTGAACTGCGCCAGCGCGGTCCTGGTCGTCTCGATACTTTTCCAGGTATCCAGGTGCAAGAAGATGTCATCGGCAGTGCGCAAATTGAGCAAAGGTGGAAGCGATTCAACGCCGGCAAAGACACAGCGGTAAGTCACTTGAGAGACAATGACCGTCGGCAGCTCAGCGATTTCTTCGGCGCAAATTGCCTCCAAACCACGATGTGTCACCGCAAACACTTTCATCACAAGAAATTATACTGGTATTGCACGAAACCGTTAAAAGCAAGATGTTTTGCAATATTTTATATTACAGCAATGGGATTTATCAGGTTGCCAGAAACACAAATGCGAATAGGATAGCGGCAAAGAAAAGGTGAGAAGTTTTTCTGGCGCAATCAAACGAGTTGTTTGATGCTCAAGAACCAAAGCAAGACAAATAGAAGCAGCGCATCTGCGACAGGAAAGGGGATTGACAGCCGGTCGATCTGATGAGATAATTATTATGCTTTTGATAAGTATTATTATCATAAACAATGTCATTTCGGTGAAAGGCTCCTGCAATGACCCTGAATCAAACCATCGACGACTATTTGACTGTCATCAAATTATCACGCAGCCCAAACACAGCACGGACTTACCAAAACGCCTTGAAAGTATTCAAACAGGTGCTTGTCCAGCACGCCATCGATTCCGCCGCCGCCTCCCCTGCTGATTTACCGGAGGAGGCGGTAGCCTGGATGTGCGATTTTCTCAAAAATATGGCGCCGACGACTGAACGCCTGTACTTGACCGCCGTTGTCAACTTCTTTCATTACCTGTCAGCCGAAGAGCTTTCATCCCCAAACCTGCCCCGCCTTCAGCTCATCATTCGGCAGCGAGCCCGTCGTGTCGGGCAACGGCTGCCGCAATTTCCTAAAGATAATATTGAAACGGTTATTGAATATGCAATAAATCTTGCATCAGGAGCTGAACCCGACGCTACTGCCCGCCTGAGAAATCTGCGCGACCGCGCTTTTCTCATCACGCTAGCCGATACCGGTCTCCGCGTCCATGAAGCCTGCGCCCTGCGGCGTAGTGATGTTGACTGGAATGAAGGCAAGGCGATCATCATCGGCAAAGGCGACCGCCAGGCGGTTATCCGCTTTTCTACCCGGGCATTGACGGCGTTGCGCGATTACCTGCGCGCCAGGGCTGCTTTGGACGGCGCTTCGGGCAAGCAACTCTCCTCCCTGCCCCTCTTTGCCAGGCATGACAAAGGCGCAGGGAAAAAGGTAAAACACATCACCACGGCAACCGGCAGAAATATCGTTTCCCAAAGGGCTGCTGAGGCATTGGGCAGCGCCGCTGTTGGTGAAATTACCCCCCACTCCTTCCGTCACTATTTCGTGACCAGGGTTCTTAATTCGACCGGTAACCTGAAATTAGCGCAGGAGCTTGCCAGGCATCGCAATATCGCTGTAACCCAGCGCTATGCTCACCTCAGCAACGATGAACTCGACCGCGGCTACTGGTCTATCTTCGAAGAAGAGCGAAAAGGTTGACAACTTGGCTTATCCGTAGAAAAATTATAGGTAACCATTCCCGCTAAATTCCACTCGATCGAAAGGATTCACAATGAACAAAATCACTTTTATTGGGGCTGGCAGCTTGGGCTTCACGCGTGGTCTCGTCAGAGATATCATGACTTTTCCCCTGCTGCGGGAATCGGAAATTTGCTTGATGGATATCAACGCAGAGCGGCTGGAATTCGCCAGGGCTTCGGTTCAGAAGATCGTGGACCTGGGGCATTATCCCGCCAAGGTCGTTGCCACGCTGGACCGGGCAGAAGCTTTGAAAGGCGCCGACGCGGTATTATGCACGATATTGGTCGGCAGCACCGAAGTCTGGCGGCATGATATCGAAATTCCCAAGAAGTATGGCGTTGACATTAACGTCGGCGATACACGGGGACCTTCAGGAATTTTCCGCGCTTTGCGCACTATTCCAGTGATGCTCAGCATCGTCAAGGACATGGAGCGTTATTGTCCAGATGCCATTTTGCTCAATTACACCAACCCAATGGCAATGCTTTGCCGAGCCATGCAGCGGGAGTCGTTTATCCGCCTGACCGGGCTGTGCCACAGTGTGCAGGGCACGGCTGAAATGCTTGCCCATTGGATCGGCGCTAAACCGGAAGAAATCACTTACACCTGCGCCGGCATCAATCACCAGGCGTTCTTCTTGAAGTACGAGTGGAACGGAAAAGATGCCTATCCGTTGATTCGCAAGGCGGTTACCGAAAATCCTGAAATCTACAATGAAGAACAGGTTCGCAACGAGATGTTCTTGCACCTCGATTATTACCCAACTGAATCGAGCGGGCACAACTCGGAATACAATGCCTGGTTCCGCAAACGACCTGATCTGATCGAGCGCTATTGCACCCACGGGACTGGGTGGAATCCGGGCGAGTATGCTTACATCTTGAAAGAGTATCAACGAGCCGAAAATACCTGGAAGGACGAGGCAAAAAAGTGGTTTGCTAAGGAAACGCCCATCAGCCTGGAGCGTGGTCACGAGTACGCAGCGTATATCATCAACGCCTGGCTGGGAGGCGAGATTTTTGGCTTCAATGGCAATGTCCCCAACACTTCCTTGATAACCAACCTGCCGCCGGAAGCCTGTGTCGAAGTTCCTGTTTACGTTGACCGCAACGGCTTCAGGGCTGTTCATGTAGGCGCTTTGCCGCCGCAATTGGTCGCCTTGATTCATACCAATGTCATGGTCGAAGAGATGGCGGTCGAGGCGGCAATCACCGGCGACCCCCGCCTGGTAATGCACGCCTGCATACACGATCCGTTGACCGCCGCCGTACTGTCTCTGGCAGAAATCAAAGACATGGTCAACGAAATGCTGAAGCAGAATCAACCTTACCTGCCGCAATTCAAGAGCTTCCACGTTCAGTAGGTCGCCTGCTTCTGCCGGATAGAGCCTGGGAGATATTGCCATGTTATAATGCTGGCGCACCGGCAGTCTAATTGGAGAAAAACCAGAAGGAATGGACATTTATGGAAATATCATCAGAGCAAATGGGCGCGTATGATTTGGTGAAAGTATCTGGCAGGGTTGACAGTTTTACAGCTCCTAAGCTGGGAGAAACGGTCAACGCAATCATTCATTCTGGTCGTTATAAGATCATACTCGACCTTGAGCGGGTGGATTATATCTCCAGCGCCGGGCTAAGGGTGCTGATCGACGCACAAAAAACCTGTAAACACAGCAATCGCGGCGAATTGATTCTGGTCGCAGTCCCCAGGCGCATCTACGAAACGCTGGAATTAGCCGGCTTTGTCCCCCTTTTCAGGCTCTGCGAAAGCATCGATCAGGCAGCAAAGATACTCGAAAGCGTCTGAATCAGCGGTTCACAAAGGTCGATACGATGGTTCTATATTGCTGGTATCGTTATTTATAAGAATATGGATAACGATGATTCAGCGGTTCGCAAGGAACGGTTGGTTATTTCTGGAGAATACAAGAATCTGAACAAAGTCAGGAATTTTATCGCCAAAATTGCCAGGAAAGCAGGATTTACCGAAGAAGACACCTATAAGATTCAACTGGCAGTCGATGAAGCCTGTACCAATATCATTGAGCATGGCTATGGCGCTGAAAGAGCCGGCAAGATTGAGTGCCTTTGCGATTTCAACGATGAGGAACTTGTTATTCATATCTTCGATTCCGGCATGCCATTCAACATAGAGGATTTCAAACCGCCAATCATCGTGCCCGATTTGGACAAGCGTAAAGTTGGCGGTTTGGGTATCTACTTCATGAAGAAGCTGATGGATGTCGTCAAATACAAATCGACGCCCATCGGTTCAGAGTCAGAAGGCGCTCGATTTCTAAATGAGCTCGTTCTAGTCAAGCGTAGGAAGTGACCCGTGGCGCGTCGCAACCCACTGGCAAATACACACAACCTTGAACTCCTGTCTTTTGGAAGATCTCTGCTTCACATTCCTTCCAGAGAGCAGCAATTGACCCACATCCTCGCCACGTTGAAATCCTGGTTCGGCTGTGAAGGGGAGTTTCAGCTCTTCAAGCTCGAACAATTGGAGGGCAGCAAGGCAGCCATTTCGACTTTTGCCGACGAAATACCTCAAGACTTATGTCATTTTCTGCTTGATCTTTACCAGGACGTACCTGCAGCAGCCCGGCTCTTCCAGTCAGCAATGAGTTTCGCTGGCAAACGCCCTGGCAAAACATTGAGTGTGCCGGTTTTATTCGATCATGGGGATTTAGCCATTTTCCGTCTGCTGAAAAAGGACAATGGTTTCTTCACCCAGCTCAATGTCGAAATTGTCAAGAGCTTGTTGAGCTACCTGGCATTGCTCCACGCGGTCAAAATGCAGGAAACCTCCCAGGCTTCCTTGCTTGCTGAGCTGACCACCTCGATTATGTCCATGTTGAACCTGGACGATTTGTTGGATGAAGCAGCAAGGCAGTTGCATCACAAGTTCAACTTTCCAAACGTTTTTCTGTTTGTCGTTCACCCGGGCAGGCGGAAAATCACCTTCCAAACGGGATGTTATAAGAACTTGCCTGGCGCTCAGCCCGGTGAGATCGAGCTTGACCTTGACAGCTCGGAGGGAGTCCTGCCGCGGGCTGCCAGGGAAATGAAAAGCTGCTTATTGGGTGACATTGCTGCCGAGTCCGGCTACCAAAGCGCAGGCATTCTGCCGTCGGCGCGCTCAGAAATGATCGTGCCAATCGTTTTTGGGCAAGAAGTATTGGGCATCATCGATGTGCTGAGCGAAGAAGCCCATGCGTTCACCCAAGAGGACGCCGCCCTGCTCGAAGCAGCCGCCAGGAATATCGCAGTGGCGATGCGGAACGCTATTTTGTATCGGTCGGAGCAGTGGCGTCGCCGGGTGGCAGAAAGCCTCCGAGAAGTGGCTGGCTTGCTGACTGCGGACGTTGATCTCAATAAGCTGTTGGATGTCATCCTGGATGAATTGGAGAAAGTGCTCCCCTGTGACTATGCTTCGGTCTGGCTGCTCGAAAATCACGCTGAGAAGGACCGCTCGAACGCCGCGCGCGTGCTGATGCTTTCTTCTGTCCACCTATCCGATTCGCGGAAGAAATCAGGTTACCGCGAGCATGATGTCAATCCAGAGCTCATCTTTCAAGTGTGCAGCCAGGCGCCTTATGAAAATCCCTGGCTGCTGGAAGCGCTTGAGTCGAAACAGCCCTTGATACGCCAGGGACAGTCGCCCTATGATCCAATTGCATCCATCCTTGATTTCGATGAGAAACACTCAGCGATTGCTGCGCCATTAATGGCTGGCGATCAGAAGCTTGGGCTGCTCCTTCTCGGTCACCACACTGCCGGGCGGTATGGGCACGAAGCGCAGATGATCACGTCAACGTTTGCCAGCTATGCCGCTGTGGCAATCCAAAATGCGCGCCTGTTCAGCGCCGCCCATGATCAGGCTTGGGTCTCGACGGTCCTGCTCCAAGTGGCAGATGCCACGCAGTCGATCAATGATCTAAACGAGCTGCTGGATACCATGGCGCGCATCACCCCAATGCTGATCGGCATCAACGCCTGCGTCATTTTCACCTGGGACGAGGATTTGAGAGTGTTCACCCCCCGCACGGCTTATGGTCTTGAAACGGAAGCGCAGACTGAGATGATGAGATGGGTCATTCACCCAGGGGAATTCGCCGAATTCGATCAGCTCAGCGAATCGACGAATGCTATTATGATCGAACGGCAGCCTGAGTCAGAGGCGAATAATCATCTATACGCACTTTTCCCCGAAGAGACAGGCTTGCTGGCGTTGTTCCCAATGACTTCCCATGGCAAATTCCTGGGCGCCTTTCTGGTTGATTTCGCTGATACCTTGTTGTCTGATTTATCTGAAACACAGCCAGGCAAATTGGATGATTACCTGGCGATTATCCAGGGAATCGCCCATCAAACCGCCGTTGCGGTCAACAACCTTCAATTGTTAGAATCACAAAAAGAAGAAGCTTACGTTTCGATCGCGTTGCTGCAAGTTGCCCAGGCGGTGGTTAGCCTGAACAGCCTGCAGGATATCATCGCAGCCATCGTCCGCATAACGCCCATCCTGGTAGGAGTCAAGCGGGTGGTCGTTTACCTGTGGGATGAGGCGCAGCAAATTTTCACCCTTTACCAATCCTACGGCATCAGCCGTCAAGAAATGGCAGAAATCCAAAAAATCGTTCATCCTGCAGAATTTCCGTTGATAAAATGCGTCAGGGATTCTGGCAAGCCGGCTTTTGCCGCCTATTCATCTGAAACCGACCACCCCAGCTATTGGGATCGCATCCCGGAGCACGAAGTGGTTTTGGGCGGCTTAACCAGCCCGATTTTTTCTGAGGTTGGTTCTGAAACCCCCGAGAATATCTCGGAGTATGAAAATATCCTCTCCAAACAATCGGGGCTGCTGTATGCTTATCCCTTATCGGTCAAAGGGGATTTGCTGGGCATCTTCATTGCGCAAGAGATCTACGACAGCGCTTATATCATTTCACCTCGAGTTCGCGCCAGGCGGCAGGAAATTACGATTGGCATCACGCAGCAAGCCTCGCTTGCCATTCAAAATGAATATTTGCAGCGGGAAGCCGTCGAGCGGGAAAGGCTGGAACGTGAATTGCAGCTTGCCAGGGAAATTCAACAATCCTTCCTGCCCAATACGCTGCCCAGGGTGCCCGATTGGGATGTGGCAGCCCTCTGGAAGCCCGCCCGCGAGGTCGGCGGTGATTTTTACGATGCCTTTCCCCTTCCTGGAAACCGACTTGGGGTGGTCATCGCCGATGTTGCCGATAAGGGCATCCCCGCGGCGCTCTTCATGACCTTGGCGCGCACGCTGATTCGGGCGACGGCGCGAGAAGAGTTCTCACCTGCCATCGTCCTTGAGACGGTCAATGACTTGCTGGTGGCTGAGACTGAGCGGGGTTTATTCATTACAACTTTTTACATGGTGGTCTCGCCTCAGACGGGACAACTGCTTTATGCCAATGCCGGGCATAACCCGCCTCTCGTCCTCAGGAAAAGCACTCAGAGCATCGAACGGCTGCCTGCCACCGGGATGGCTTTGGGCGTCCTGGAGTCGATTCACATCAAGGAAAACGCCCTTAAACTGGAGGTTGGCGACAGGGTCGTCCTGTATACCGATGGCATCACCGAAGCGTTTTCATCCTATGGTGAAATGTACGGTGAAGAACGGTTACAGGCTTTGCTGCTGGATTGCCTGCAGAGAGAGATCGACCGGACGGCTGCCGAACTACTCAATCACATTGCCGACTCGGTCCATGAGTTCTCCGAAGGCGCGCCAATTTCGGATGATATTACCCTGGTCACGCTGAGGCGACTCGCCTAAGCTGCTTCGCGCCGTAAAAAAACAGAGTATCCTTTGGCGAAAAAGCTTTCCCTGTTCTTCTGGATAGTAACCATCATGGGAATCCTGGCGCTGATCAGGGAAATTAAGCCTGGGAATCAGCGCCCGCCGGTGAGTTCGTTTCGGTGGAAGTATGAACATCTCCGCATCCTGGATGAGGCTTTCGAAGAGTTAGATTCACAGGATCTTCTGGCGGTTTATGCCCGCCAGCCAGATTCTCATCAACTTGTTTTCAGGATAGACCTGCCTGGCGGAGAACTTCCAGACGATAGCTCGATTCAGATTGTCATCGATCACCCTTTGAAGAACCCCCAGGCGCATCTGGAGATGGCGGGTTTTTCTATCCCGTGGGATTACAAGCTGACCATTCCAAGCAGCGGACCAGCCTTTCTGAGCAGCGCGGGTTTGTCAGATTCGCAAAGCTCCTATTGGGTCTCACGCAATTACCACACAGGTCAAATACAGGCAGGCATATTGATTCCGAACGAGTTGTTTCCTGGCAACGCCAGGGTGCAGGCAGGCGTGTTCAGCACACTCGGTGAGTTGAGCGATCTTTCTGATGCATTCTATCTAGAAGCCTCCCCTCCCCCAAAAGTGAAAGCCATGCCAGTCTTGTGGAATCTATTCCCTGCCGCAACGCCGGCGCAGGCGTTGCGCAGTTGGGATGGAGCGCATTCAGGCAGGGATAGCGAGCGTCACGGGTTGCGTTACCTGCTTCAGGCAGCGGCGGATAGCGGCGTCAGGGTGTTTGGGTTTCAGCCTTGGGGGTTTCGTGATGTGGCGATGATGGGCTATATGGGTGTGGATGATGCTATTGGTGATTATAAGGTGTTTGATGTTCTTTTTTGTAGTGGTAGTGGCTATACGCAATATAAAGATGATACAAACTGGATAACCGACTTCAGTAATAGCGCTGAACTCAAGCATCTGCTCTTCAGCAAAAAGAATAATAGATCGCCGTTATTCATCGGCGGCGACTTTCAGAATTCGAAACTGGGCTCCCCGGATACGAAGGATTATCTGAAGGTGCTGAAAGATCAGCTCTGGCTGGATCTGATACTGGATAAAAGAGCGTTGAAAGATATTTGCGCGTCTGGCACAACTTTTCCTTTATTACCTTCCTACCCCTCTGGACTGAGCAGTATGCAATTATTAGATATATTGGCTATACGCAATATTCCATTCGCTGTGAACCCCAAAAGCGCCCTCGCTGCCGCCCGCCAGCAACTTCGCCTCACCCATTCCAATCCGGATGAGCCAGTCCCTGTCGAATTGCGCACGCTTTACCTGCAGTTCGACGAAACGCTGAGCCTGGCTGAGCAATGGGCTGAACGCCCCTTCGAGCTCCGCTCGTGTTCAGAGACCGATTGCGTCCTAGCCTCTCCGCAATACCTTGCCTTCGTGAACAAACAGGGCGGCTATCTCTCGGCGCTGTTCATCCGCCTGCCCAACGGCGTTCACCAGGTCATCGGTCCCACCTATCAGGTCGCAGCCCTGCGCAGTGATTCCCTGTCATTGAATCTAGACCGTGGCATTCGAGCCGATCCCATGCAAACGCCTGGCGCATTCTATAGCCCCTCCGACCAAACCAGCTATCAATCCGTCATCGATGCACAGCAAATCATCTTGTTCGACCCCGCCTCAGGGACAAGAAGAATTTACGCCTTTGACCAATCGGCTTCCCGCCTCCAATTCTCCCTGGATGCCAATGCGGAGTTCAACCTGACCATCCCGCTTATCCTGGATCCCTGGATCATGTTGCAAAAAGGCTGGGGCGACCTCTACTTTAGAACGGCGAGCGGCGATTCAGCGACGTGGGGAGTGCTGCAGGACGCTGCAATCGAGATTAAAACCACGGGAGCCTGGCGCTTCATCACCTTCCTGGACTCCCGCGAGCTATTGAAGTTTCCTGAAGACCCCAATTATCCCTACCCAGAGGGTCACTACTTGCCGGCTCCTTTGGCGCAATTGAACGTCGCCTGCCCGGGGAAATGTACGATCTCGATGACGTTCCGAATGCCTTGAGTAAAATTACAACTCACAATCCACGATGATGGGATAATGGTCGCTGGGATACACCGGAGGGTCAGCGTCTTCGGCGCGCATCCAGGCGCGCACTTTGAACGAGTTGCTCCAGCCGCGCAGCAACACCCAATCGATGCGGTCGAATCCAGCCAGCGATTCGGAGACTGAATTCCCCAAAAAGCCGTGGTAAGTCATCATTGGCGCCGAATGCCCGGCTAAGTGATAGGCATCTAGAAAACCAGCCGCTGCGAAAAGCTGGTAAGCGGCTGATCCTGGCAGACAATTGAAGTCCCCGGTCACCACTTGCGGCGCCTGCGCCAAGCCAGGTTCATCCAGCCGATTGACAATCAGCTTTGTTCCCTCGACGCGCGCTTCCTCGCTGATGTGGTCAAGGTGCGTGTTCAAGTGGATGAAGGCAACACCCTGATTGATCCACTCGAAGCGTATCCAATGGGCAGCTCGAATACAATCCGTATTCCAGGAAGCTGAATACGTTTCCGGCGTCTCGCTTAGCCAAAAGCCCCCGCTTTCCAGCTTGCGCAGCCGGGCAGGATTCCAGGCAATCGCCGCGTATTGATGCGGCGGGCGGTTGTTATACGCCGGACCTAGCTCAAAGACATAACCCTTAAGGTCTTCCAGATAAGTTTCCAGGTTGCGGTCATGCAGCTCCTGAAATCCAATCAAGTCGGGGAGATAACTCAGGATGGTGCGCACATTCAAACCGGCGCGTTTCTGCCAGGCGTTCACGCCATCGTCAAAATAAGCCCCGCGGATATTGAAGCTCATGATGCGCAAGTTACCCATACCGGTAAAACTCCTCATTCGTTAACACCAGCATCGGCGGCTCGATACATGGCGATGACCTTTTCTGGCTCAATCTCGGCAAGGATATTATGGATATTACAGAACACATACCCGCTGCCCTGCGCCATCGTTTGGACAACCTGCCGCGCTTCTTGATAGACCTCTTCGACGGAACCCAGGGGAAGCGTCTGCTGGGCATTGACACCCCCGCCCCATAGGGCAATACGTCCCCGGCATCGATCTTTCCATTCCTGGTAGCTGCGCCCGCCTGCAGTCCATTGCACCGGGTTGAGCACATCGAACCCTGCCTCGATGATCAAATCGATCAAATCGTAGACAGCGCCGCAGCAATGCAGGAATAGCTTGACCTCCGGCGCAATGGCATGACAGGCGTCGTTCAGTCTGCGGTAATAAGGCAGGAATAACTGCTTGAAAACGCGCGGCGAGGCAATCAGTTGGCGCTGCGTGCCCCAATCATCTGCAGCCATCATGATAATGTCGATGTAAGGGGCAATCTCTGGAAGCAACAGTTGAATGTTACTCAGGTAATGTTCAGTAACGATGCCATGCAAATCTGCCACGTAGTTTGGCTCTGTAATGCAAAGGATTGGGAAGATACCCAATCCGCCATAACCGCCGATGCCAATGGGGACCTGCAGCGCAGCGTCATTGAAAAAGATTGCCCGGTCCGAAGCAGCGCGCGCCTGCTGACAGACGTTGCGGATGCGTTCGATCTGTTCATCGCTGAGCTGTTGCGTTTTCAGCCAGTCAGCATATTCTTTGAGGTCGGGCTTGGGTAGGTCAACGCTAAAATCAATGGGCTGCCCGCCGTGCGCCTCATCGAAAACATAAGATTCCGGCACCATGCGCAAATTTTGCCCCTGCCAAATGACGCCGCCAGGCTCAGCGCGAAACTTTTCTGGATAACGCACCAGCGCCTCCAGCCGACCGTTGAAATCATAGGGGTGCCATTGCTCGGGCTGCTCGAAGGCGTTGGTGACGCCGCCCAGGATGGTTACCACGTCGATATTCAGCGCGTCCAGGACATCCAGGTCAGGGAGCGCCAGCATCTGCCAGGTATCCTCCAGCTTTGGGCGGCGTGGAGGCAAGTTGAGCGCCGCAACCAGCCTGGGATAGGCAAATGCGCTGATACTGGTCGAGCGCATCCCGCCCAGGTCCTTTGGCACACGGTCCACCGGGCGGAAATTCAAGGCGTCCAGGACGCGTTCACGAGAGGTTGTCATTGGCTAATCCTGAATCAGAATCAAAATTCCAGCAGGAGTTCCAATAACTGGCGGTCGAGCTGATGCCCATACCAATCTTCATACGCCACATCTGCCCGGTTCGAATCCAGGATGCCAAAGTCGCCCCGGAAATTCCACAAGGCGTAGCCAATATTTTCCGGCGTCAGGATTTCCAGCACATCACGCAGCCAGGCGAGCACGATGGAATGAGGCGTATATTTGTATGCGCCGCCCTCCCCGCAGTGAACGCCGACGCCCTTCTTCGCCAGATCGATCCAGGGCTGGTAATGCTCCTTCAAACGTTGAAAATCCCAATAAACGCCGTCAATCCCCACTCCCGGATAGGCTGGTTCCTGCCAGTTTTCCCCGTCAACCCATGAAGCCTTGTAATGACTGACGCCCATCGGCGCATAAGCGCGGCACGATTGCGCTACCCCCAGGTCAACCAGCTCTGGCAGCGGCGTGTTTGCCCAATTGATGCCGTCCATGATGATCAGCCGCTCTGGGTCGATCGCCAGGATGGCAGCGGTCGCCCGGCGCACCACGCGCTCATGGTCTTCACGCGTCATCGTCTCGGGAGAAACGTTCGCCGGCTCGTTCACCAGGTTGAAACTGAGTTGGGTGGAAGGAATACCCTGATAACGGCGGGCAAACGTTTCCCAGTGAAAACAGAAGGCGTTCAGTGCAGTCTCATCCTTCCACAGGCTGAACGGCTCTTTCCGTTCGGGATTGACCGAGTATCCAGGCGCGCGGTGAAAATTCAGGCAGACATGGATGCCATATTTCTGACCAAGCTGGACGACGCCATCGACCTTTTCCAGCCCAGGTTCGTAGAGCTGGAAAGCGTCATCGTTTTCGATCCAGAGCGTGTAACAGGCAGGCACGCGGACGAAGTTGAAGCCCCAATCTGCCATCCAGCGAAAATCATCTTCTCTGAAATTACCGTCAGAGCGGGTGGTGAACATTTCAAGCAGGTTGAAACCACGCCAACGGGGTAAAACGGTCTGAGCAGGACTCATGGTTGCTTCTCCTATTGGTGATGTAAGTCAAGGATTGACATTCCGGTAGATAGAAGTATACCCTGCTTGTAGAATTTTTGCTTCTCGAACGAGTCGGTTTATCTCCAGAGTATAATTGAAACCATACCTCTGCAGCGTATATCCCGCATATTTTCTTCCAAATGACCTTTGGCTGATGAGATGAGGCAATCATGAACTTGAACATCAATGAGTTTCAATCGAAAGTTTTAGCTTGCTGGCTGGGCAAGAATATCGGCGGAACGTTGGGAGCGCCATTCGAATGGAAACGCCAGTTGAACAACGTCAGTTTCTACACGCAGGATTTAGGGGGAGAACCGGCGTACAACGATGACCTGGATGTTCAACTCCTTTGGCTGATTGCCCTCGAAGAGCAAGGCATCGAAATCGACGCTCACCTCCTGGCAGAATACTGGTGCCTCTACCTGACGCCCCACTGGGCGGAATACGGCACCGCCAAGATCAATCTGCGCGCCGGGTTGCTCCCGCCCTGTTCTGGGACGATGTTCAACGATTACAAAGATTCCTGCGGTTGTTTTCTTCGCTCTGAAATTTGGGCATGCCTTGCGCCGGGGAATCCCCGTCTGGCGGTCCGCTATGCCATTCAGGATGGCATCATCGATCATGGCAACGGCGAAGGCGTCTATGCCGAGACGTTTTGCGCTGCGCTGGAAAGCGCCGCCTTCGTCATCCAGGATATCCCCCGCCTGATCGAGATTGCTTTGTCTTACATCCCTGAAAATTGCGGCGTCGCCGGCGCGGTTCGTGAGGCGGTGGCATGTTATCAAAACGGCTTGTCCTGGCAGGCGGCGCGCGACTGCATCCTTGAGAAATACCGCGGTTTGATGTTCTTCAACATGCGCAGCGCAATTTCCGACCGTGACTTCGAAAAAGGCTTTGGCAGCGGCAAGCGCGGCTGGGACGCGCCTTCGAACATCGGCATGATCGTCATCGGCTTGCTCTATGGCGAGGGCGACTTCGGCAAGTCGATCTGCACCGCAGTGAATTGCGGCGAAGATACCGACTGCACCGGCGCAACGCTGGGATCGCTGTTTGGCATTTTGCATGGCATGGAGGGCATCCCGCAAGCCTGGATCGAACCGATTGGTCGCAAGATCAGGACTGCCTGCCTGAACTTAGGAGAGTTGGGCTACTACGGCAACCAGCTTCCCGCCGATGTGGATGAATTGACCCAGCGCGTCATCAGATTGACCCGCCAGGTCATCGAGCGCCATAACCTGCCGCTCACGATCACTGAAGCGCCAACTAATTTATCGCAATTGTCAATCGACTCGCTTCTGGCGGGCGACTCTGCCAAGGAGCTTTATCGGGATGCCAACGCCATGCGCTTCCACTTCGATTTCTTCGATATCCTCCTGGATTATGGCGAAGAAGGACCTGTGATTCGCCCCAGCCAGCCCAAGACGCTCTTGTTGAGGATAGACAACCATTACAAAGTCCAGGCTAACCTGGGCATTCACTGGTACACGCCGAATAATTGGTCAGTTTTCCCCTCTCCAGATGGTTACAGCTTCTCTTTTCCCGCCGGCTTTGGTCGCCAGCTCGAAATCCCTTTCCAGGTCTCTATTGAACATCCCGATCGCCCGCTGATGCGCGCAGCCATCGAAATAACCATGTCTGGAAGACCGACGGTGATGTTAGTTCCGGTGATGTTGCTCAACGGCAGCCTGATCACTGATCGCCCGGAATGCTGATGTCGTTTGTGCACCTCCATGCCCAGTCATATTATTCATTCCTGCGGGGTTTAGCTTCGCCGCAGGAACTCGTCGCAATGGCTAAAACATCTGGAATGCCCTGCCTGGCGTTGACCGACCACCACACCCTGACTGGCGCAATTGAATTCTATGATGCCTGTCTGGAGGCTGGCATCAAGCCGATCCTGGGATTGGAAGTGAACCTGGCATCGGGCGGCGAAGAGTCTCCCGCAGGCAGAAACCTGGTGCTGCTGGCGATGGATTTGCGCGGCTGGCGCAGCCTGTGCCGCATCTCCAGCCTGCTGGAGAGCGATGACGCCATCCTGGATTTCAAAACGCTCCAGGCGGAGCAGTCCGGCTTGCTTTGCCTGACGGGCGGGAAGCGCAGTTACCTCCACCGTCTGGCTGCTGTAGGTCAATTGAACCTGGCGCAGCGATGGCTCAGCATTCTCAAGGAAGTTTTTACTGACCGGTTATACGTCCAGCTTGAGATGCACGAAGCTCAAGACCGTGAAATTTGCCAGCGCCTGGAGGATGAAGCCAAAGCCCTTCATATCCCATGTGTTGCCTCCCATGATCTTCATTACCTTTCCGAGAAAGACGCCGAACTTCAGCGCATTGTCGCTGGAATCCGTTTGAACCAGCCTGTCAGGCGCCTGTCTAAAGACCACTTTGCGCCGCCCAACGCTGGTTTCAAATCCGCTGAAGACATGCGCTACCTGTTCCAGGACCACCCCCAGGCATTAGCGCGCGTCGACGAGATTCGAGAACGCTGCCATCTCTCGCTGCCGCTGGGTCAGGCTCGCTATCCCGCAGTGTCCTTGCCGGAAGGGACGACAGCCATCCAGGTGCTGCGCCAAAAAGCCGAAAAAGGGGCAATTCAGCGTTATGGAAACTTGAACGAAACCATCAGGAAACGCCTCGACCATGAGCTGAAGGTGATTGGCGAAATGGGTTATGCGCCGCTTTTCTTGATCATGGAGCAGGTCATTGGCTATGCGCTCAGCCAGGGCATCCCAGTTTCATCCCGCGGCTCAGCCGCATCATCGCTGGTGGCGTATTGCCTGGGCATCACGACGCCTGATCCGCTGCGGCTGAACCTCTATTTCGAACGCTTCTTGAACCCAGCCAGGTCCAGCCCGCCGGACATTGACACCGACCTGTGCTCGCGGCGCAGAGAAGAGGTCATCCAGTTCGTTTACCAGCAGTTTGGTCATGAGCGGGTCGCGACGGTCTGCACGGTCAACCGCTTTCGCAGCCGTTCCGCGCTGCGCGAGGTGGCTAAAGCATTTGGGTTATCCCCTGAAGAAGTCAGCCGGTTGGCAGACAGCCTGCCTCACCGCTGGTGGGGTCCACCCCGCCGACATAAGGAAGCAGATCCCTTCCAAGAGTTGAGAGAGCGCTTCCCGCAAGACCACTACCAGCGCATCTTCAACCAGGCAGCCGCGCTAATTGGCAAGCCGCATCACCTCTCGGTGCATCCGGGCGGGCTGGTCATCAGCCCGGGCGAAATGACCGACCTGGTTCCCACCACCATGGCGGCAAAAGGCGTCCGGATTACGCAATTCGACCTGGAGTCGATCGAACGGCTGGGATTGGTGAAAATTGACCTGCTTGGCATCCGCGGCTTGACGGTGCTTGGCGATGTCGCCAATGCACTGATCGAGGGAAAAACCCGGCTGCGCCCTCAGAGCCGATCAGCAACCATCGATTTCATCGATAGCATCCCTGAAAAAGATGAGGCAACCAGCCAGTTGCTGCGTTCCGGGCGCACGATTGGCTGCTTCCAAATCGAAAGCCCCGGCATGCGGGCAACGCTGCGAGAAATCCAGGCAGCCAGCGTGGATGACCTGATGGTGGCGCTGGCGCTCTACCGTCCCGGTCCACTGACGGGCGGCTTGAAAAATGCCTTCGTCCGCCGTCATTTGGGAAAAGAGACGGTTGAATACCTTCACCCGGTGCTTTCCGGTCTGCTGGCTGAAACGCATGGCGTGATTCTCTACCAGGAGCAGGTGTTGCAGCTCGCCCACGAACTGGTTGGATTCAGCCTTGCAGAAGCCGATTTACTCCGCCGGGCGATGTCGCATTTCGACCCAGGAAAACAAATGCAGACCCTCAAGGAGCATTTTATCGCCGGAGCGGCTGAGCGGCACGCCATACCGGAGGACATCAGCCAGCAAATTTGGGATCAAATGGCTGCCTTTGCTGGTTATGGCTTTCCTAAAGCTCATGCGGCTTCTTACGCGCTGCTCTCGTGGCGGTTAGCCTGGTGCAAAGCGCATTACCCGGCATTGCTGATGATGGGTGTGCTGGCAAACTGGGGAGGCTACTATCCCCAGCGCGTTTACCTGACGGAGGCGCGCCGCCTCGGGCTGACGTTGAAACCGCCGCACGTCAATTATGCCCAACGCGAGTTCAGCCTGGTGTACCAGGCAGGCAAGCCAATCTTGTACATGGGACTCGACCAGGTACGCGACCTGACGCGCCGCACCCAATCGGCAATTCTGGAAAAAAGACCGTTTAAATCGTTGGCAGAATTCATCAACCGCGTCGATCCACGCCCCATGGAAGTGGAAAACCTTGCCCGCGCCGGCGCGCTGGAAGGATTCGGGACGATTCCAGGCATCTTGAATCAGTTGGGAAAAGCTAAGCCGCAAATGGGGCAATTGTCGTTCCTCGCGATCGATGCGCCTGGCAGCGAGGAAGATTGGTCGCTGCCTGAAAAGGTCGCTGCCCAGGAGGCGATTCTGGGGGTTGGGGTCATTGCCCATCCGCTGGAACTGGCGCAGGACAAGATCAGATCAGCTGGAGCCATCAACACCCTCGAAGCCGCTTCCAGGGTCGGAGAGGTGGTGCGGGTGGCTGGCATGCGCCAGACCTGGCGCCGTAGCATGACCCAGCGTGGTGACACTATCTACTTCATGGCGCTGGAAGACCTGGAAGGCGTTTTGGACTCGGTCATCTTCGCAGATGTCTATCAACGTTATCGCGCCGTCTTTAGCGATGCCGGTCCGTATCTCATCGAAGGCGAAATGTTGCGCGACGAAGAAACTGGAGAGCCTTTCATCATTGTTAAGCAGGCTTTCCGACTGGAATGAACAGACAATTGTGCTAAAATGGAATTTATTTTCAAAGCGTTGGGAGAGACGCCAAAAAGGAGGTCAGGATGAGATACTCAAGCCAGGTGCTTTTCGGGGGACTGATCATTCTTATCGGGGTTTTGTTGCTGATCAGCAGCCTTTTCGATGTCGATTTGGGAGCAATATGCCTGCCAACCTTCTTCATCGCCCTTGGACTCTGGCTTATATTCCGACCCAGGGTAGAGACGAAGTTCCCCAATGCCCATTTACTCCTGCTTGGAGATTACCGCCAAAGGGGCAACTGGCAGGTAAAGAATCAGGAGTACTGGTCTTTTATTGGAAATTACGGCTTGGAAATGCAAGACGCCCTCCTGCCCGAAGGTGAAACCACCCTGCGATTTACAGGTTTCATCCATGAAATCAAGCTGACACTGCCCGAAGATGTCGGCGTTTTTGTCTCCAGCGCCAGTTTTGTCAGCGAAATCAAAGTTTTTGGAGAAAAGCGTGAAGGCGTCATCATGCCGGTAGAATACGAAAGCCCCAATTTTGCCAGCGCCGGTCGCAAATTGCGCCTCGAATGCGCCGGCTTTGTTTCGACCGTCAAGGTAAGACCACCCGCTTTATAAAGACTGAATGACTCACGAGCTAAACCAACGCGAACTGGTGATTGACCTGTCTTCCGGGGATTACGAGATCAACCCCATTCGTCAGCGAATCGCGGGAATCCGCGTGATTGGTCCTGTAGATTACGGATGGGCGAAATACAAGGATGCCCTCCAGCGCGGTCATGCGCCGCACGAACCGGATGTCATGACCTGGGGAGGCGGTCCGTTGGCAGGCTCACGCATCCCAGGCACGCGGCGGTTAGTTTTCTGCGGCTATTCGCCCCAATGGCAGGGGTTTTATATCTCCAGCCTCGGCGGCGCGGCTTATATCATGCACCGCGTGGGAGTGGATTTTATTACGATCAAAGGACAAGCGCCTGAAGATTCCGTGCTTGTTCTGAATCATAATCAGGGCGAAATTCAAGTGCGCCTGGAACCCATCAACCCCGATGTGATCTGGACAGGTTATGCAAGCCCAGAAGGAGACTATTTATACGGATTCTACGCCTTGCAGCAAGCCGTTTTTGACCGCTACCACCAGGAGTACGACGAAGATTGGGTGAGGGTCTTTGCAGTTGGACCCGCCGCACGCCATACCGAACAGGGTGTAATCGGCAGCAACCAGGTGAAAAAGGGACGCATCACCCCCATCGACGATTGGGCAGGGCGAGGCGGGCTGGGCAGCCGGCTGCTGCAATATCACCGCATTGCCGCCTGTATCTTTGGCGGCGACTGGGAAGACCCAGACTTGAAAGATTCGCGGGAAATCGACGGTTATTTTCAGCAGTATTATGGCGATTCCATGATTCGGGTCGATTTGGGCGCTGCCGAAAAGTACCGCTACGTGCCTGGTTTTATGACTGGCGGCACCTTTGGCGTCAATATGCACACGGTTGCCGATCATCTCTTGAGTTTCAATTACACCTCCATCTACGCTGGCGACGCCGCCCGTTTGGAACAACACGCGCGATTCATCCAAAATCACTACCTTAAGCAATTCAACGAAGAAATCATCCAGCCCAAATCGTTTGCCCATTGCGGAGAACCGTGCTCGGTAGCGTGCAAAAAATACCAGGACGTTTACAAAAAGGATTTCGAACCTTACCAGGCTTTAGGACCTCAATGCGGGGTCTTCGACCAGCGCGCCGCCGAAGACCTGGTACACTTTATTGACGCCCTGGGGGTGGATGCCATCCAAATGGGCGGAATGATTGCCTGGTTGATGGAACTCATCAGCCAGGGTTTGCTCCCTCCCGAATATTTCAAGCTGCCGCCAGCCTCAGAGATGCGCTTCAGGTTTACCGCCGACGCCGCAGACTTCGATATCGTGAACGATTCGCGGCGGAACGCCGATTATGCCAGGAAAATCGCAGCCATGATATTATTTGCTCCAGAGGGCGAACCTTTCAGGAGAGGCTTTCGCATGGCTGCCCAGGCGCTGGACGCTCAATACCCACAACCACCCGCCAGCCCGCGCCTGAGCGATTATGCAGTGTTCACCAGCCACGGCAGCGCCGGCAGCATGAACCCCAACCAGTATTGGGTACCGGGCATGCTCAGCCCCATGCCGATGATGGGAAAGTACTTTGTCTATTATGGCATGGACTATTTGCCTCCCCGTCTGTTGGGACAGCGATGCGTCGAACGCATGATTTACGAATTGTTCAGCGAGAACAGCGGCGCCTGCCGCTTTCACCGCAAATGGGTTGAGACCATCATTGATGAAATCATCTCAAGCCATTATCATTTTCCGGTAGATTATAAGGCGCACCAATTCGAACTGGCAAAACAGATTTACGAACTGGAAGGCAGCCAGGTAACATTTTGGGAGAGTCAGCGGACGATCGATATGATCTGGCAATACCTGGAAAAGTGGTTCAGCCGCGGTCTGAAAGACCCTTCTCTGGCAGAGTGGGTTGACCGTTTTCGCCGCGACCCAAGAGACGCTGCCAGAGCATATTGGGAGGAAATCCGGCTTGGCATCGCCCAAACCTTCCAATCGGGCGCCGAGGCAATTCCCGATATTGTCGCGCCGTACCAGGCGGCAAAACAGGATGTCATGGACGAGCGTCCATCATCATAAAATCAGGAGGATTGGGTGTGAAAAAGTACATTGCGGCTATTGACCAGGGCACCACCAGCACCCGGTGCATGCTCTTCAACCATGCCGGACAGGTAATCAGCCTGTCGCAGAAGGAACACCAGCAAATTTATCCTCAGCCTGGTTGGGTAGAGCACGATCCTCTCGAAATTTGGAAACGCACACAGGAGGTCATCCAGGAAGCGCTCTTGAAAGCCGGCGCTTCGCCAGAGGAAATCGCCGCGGTTGGCATCACTAACCAAAGGGAAACAGCCATCGTCTGGGATCGTCGCACTGGAAAGCCTTTTTACAACGCTATCGTCTGGCAGGATACGCGCACCAAAGACCTCTGCGACGAGCTGGCTCAAGAAGGCGGTCAAGACCGCTTCCGGTCGATCGTTGGCTTGCCGCTGGCTACTTACTTCTCAGGACCTAAAGTGAAATGGATGCTGGACAATGTACCCGGCGTGCGCACGGCTGCTGAACGCGGCGACGCCCTCTTCGGCAATCTGGACACCTGGATCATCTGGTGGTTGACGGGCGGTCCAGATGGCGGCAATCATGTGACCGACGTGACCAACGCCAGCCGAACCATGCTGATGAGCCTGGAAAGCCTGGATTGGAATGACGACATCCTCGAAATTCTCAAAATCCCCCGCGCCATGCTGCCCCGCATTGTCCCCTCCAGCGACCCCCAAACCTGGGGGACGACCTTGCCCAGCGGACCTTTTGGTGGGGCAATTCCGGTATGCGGCGACCTGGGAGACCAACAGGCGGCGCTGGTGGGACAGACCTGCTTTGACGCCGGCGACGCCAAGAATACTTACGGCACCGGCTGTTTTATGCTTTTGAACACCGGCGAAAAGCCCGTCCATTCCCGGCATGGTCTGTTGACCACCCTGGCTTATCAATTGGGGTCCCAGCCCGCTGTTTATGCCCTGGAAGGATCGATCGCTGTCACCGGCGCGCTGGTGCAATGGCTGCGCGATAATCTGGGTCTCATTCAGCACTCAGCCCAAGTGGAGGATCTGGCGCGCAGCGTACAGGATAACGGCGGCATCTACTTTGTGCCGGCATTCTCAGGATTATTTGCCCCCTACTGGCGCTCGGACGCCCGCGGCGTCATCGTCGGCATGACCCGCTATGTGAATAAGGGTCACCTGGCAAGGGCAGCGTTGGAGGCAACCGCCTACCAAACGCGTGAAGTGCTGGAAGCGATGAAGAACGACTCGGGTGTACAGCTCAAATCGCTCAAGGTGGATGGCGGCATGGTGTATAACGAGCTGCTGATGCAATTCCAAAGCGACATCCTGGGCGTTCCGGTGGTGCGCCCCAAAGTAGCAGAAACCACCTCCCTAGGCGCGGCTTATGCAGCAGGTTTGGCAGTGGGCTTTTGGAACAGCCTGGATGATTTGCGCGCAAATTGGCAAGTTGACCGCACCTGGCATCCATTGATGCGCCTCGACACGCGCGAGAACCTTTACCGGGGATGGCTCAAAGCTGTGGAAAGGACTTTTGGCTGGGTAGAATAGTTGGCGATCTGATGGCAGATTGGCAGTTGTCCGTTTTTTCAGTCTCTCTGCTCCTCTCCGCCCTGCTGGCGTTGTGGGTGGCTGTTTTTGCCTGGAGACAGAGCCAGGGCGTTGGTCGCAAAACCCTTTCGCTCTTGATGCTCTTTGTGTTCGAATGGTCATTCACCTCCTTCTTGGGCAGCCTGACGGACAGCTTCCAAATTAAGATGACCATGCACAAGCTTGGTTACATTGGCGTCTCCTTCTGCCCGGCGCTGTTCTTTATCTTGTCGTTGGAGCTTTACCATCAACGAAACTGGCTGAATCGCCCATTGATCTGGCTGCTGTTCTTATTCCCTGTGGTAACAATTTTGATCGTTCAGACCAATGAATGGCATCACTGGTTTTGGCGGGTCATTGAATACGACGCCGCAAGCGGCAACCTGTTGTTAATGACGGGGTTCTGGTTCCAAATTCACCTCTATTACAGCTACTTTCTTCTAGCAGGAGCGATCTTCGCGTTGAGCGGCGCACTGCTGCGATTTCGTAAGGCGCTCCGTTCGCAGGCGTTGGCTGCGCTGGTTGCCGTATCATTTCCAATCCTGGCAAACCTGGTCTACCTTTTTAGCGATAATTCTATCGCGCAGCTCGACCTGACGCCGCACGCTTTTTCCCTGACGGGTCTGGTATTGGTCTGGGCAATTGGTTCGGTGAAGTTCATGAATCCCCTGCCGGTTGCTCGAGAAAAGCTGCTGGACTTGATGAGCGAGGCGGTCATCGTCCTGGATGATCGCTACCGGGTTACTTACCTGAATCCGGTTGCCCGAAACCTGCTCAACACGACAATGGATGCCGTCATCGGAAGCCATTCCAGCCAAATTTTGGGCTACTGGCCTTATCTTGTCCATCGATTCAACCAGACATCTCTTTCGAATACCGAGGTTCTGGAGATTCAAAGCCAGGATGGGCGCTGGTTCGACCTGCGCATTTCGCCTCTGGTCTTGTCGAAAAACCGGACCACGGGCTGGCTGGTTATCCTGAGCGAAATCACGCAACGCAAACAAGTCGAACTTGATTTGGCTGATTTAGTCAAGGACCTGCATACCGTCTCGGAGATCAGCACGATACTCACCGCCACATTGGACCCACAGGTGTTGCTGCAAAAAATCGTCGATCTGACTCAGGAGTCATTCGATCTGTATTTTGTCGAGATCTATCTTGTCGATACCGCCAGTCAACAACTGGCGCTAACGGCGGGGTCAGGCGCCCTGGGCAGGCAGCTTGTCGAAGAAAACTACCTGCTACCCATCAGCCAGGAGCCGTCGATCATTGCCAAAGCAGCGCGCACCGGAAAAGCCGTAACGGTCAACGATGTCCGCAATCATCCCGATTTCCTGCCGCACCCGTCGCTGCCCGAGACCTGCTCCGAAATGGCGCTGCCGCTCATCTCTGGCAGCCATATCGCCGGCGTGCTCGACCTTCAGGATAAAAGGACGGGGCGGTTTACCGACCAAATGGTCAATTTGTTCTCAGCTTTGGCTGCGCAAATCTCAGTAGCCTTGAACAACGCCGGCACCTTCGAAAAATTGCAAAATTTGCTCGAAAGCCGCAACAAAGAGCTGGAACTGATGTACGTGATGGGAATGAAAATCAGCGAAGGCATGACAGTGTCCGAGCTTTTTATGTGGCTCGTGAATCGGCTGCCGCATGCCATGCGCTTCCCGGAATTCTGCCGCGCGGCTGCTGAGTACGAAGGCATCACCTACGGCGATAGCAGCCTGTTTGCACATATCAACCAAATCAGTGCGCCGATCCGCATCGCTGGACAAGAAAAGGGGAAGATCACCGTCATCTACCTCAAGAACCAGCTTTTTGCGCCCGAAGAGCGTAATTTGTTGATGCATACCACCCAAGCAGTTCAAAATTTCATCATCGACGAAACCATTCATCAACAGAGATTCCAGATCAAGGAAACGCTGCAGATCGCCCAGATGGGATACTTTGAGTATGATTTCACTTCGAAAAAAGCTCTGCTCAGCGAAGAATTGTTACAGATTCTGGGAGCGCCTTTTGATCAGACGCAAGAGTTCGAACCTAACCCAGAGTTCCTTGGGAAATATCTCAACCAGGCAGACGTTTCCCGTATTTTAGAGAGCCTTGACCGCGCCTATCGGATGAACTTGACCGAAGTTTTAGACTACGAAATTCAATTCCAGAAGCACGTAGAAGGCGGCGTTCAACCTAGAAAAGGCATCTTTCGCGCCCGTGTACAGCGCGATCACCAGGGAGCGCCTGCGAAGCTGCTTGGCTCCATCCAAGATATTACCGACCGGCTGGAAGCCGAAGAGCAAATCCGGCGCCTGGCAGCGGTCATTGACCAGGCAAAAGAAACGATTGTCATTACAGACCTGCAGGGCAATATCGTTTATGCAAATCCATTCTTTGAGGTGATCACCGGCTATACCGCCAATGAAGCGCTGGGTAAAAACCCTCGCCTGCTCAAGAGTGGTCATCACAGCCAGGCTTTTTACGAGAATTTGTGGCAGACAATCACCAGCGGTAAAACCTGGAATGGCATCTTTGTCAACCGGCGCAAGGACGGCAGCCTGTATCACGAAGCTGCGACGATTTTCCCCATCCTCAATGCCGAAGGGCGCATCATCAACTACGCAGCAGTCAAGCGCGATATTTCTGCCGAGGTGGCTGCCGAAACTAAAGCCCGTGAAGCCGCCCATCAACAAAGCATGCTGATGGAAATCACCATGGCTGCCCTCGAAAAAACCGATTTGCCCAGCATGCTTCAAATCCTGGCAGACCGTTTGATCGACCTGGTTCGCGCGGATGGGTGTTTTCTGGCGCTCTGGGCTGATGTGAATCAGCCCCCGGTAATGGCAGCTGCTTCAGGCATCTTGAGCCAGTTCTACGAAGTTTTGCTCAAAGTTGAGAGCGGGCAATTGTCGCTGCTGTCAGCCGTGCTCAATTCGGACCAGGCGATGGTGGTGGAAGACACTTTCTCGAGTCCGTACATTGGATTGCTGCTGGCTTCGAAACTTCCCTCCCGCACGATCGTCGGCTTGCCATTGATCGCCAGCGGTCAGAGGCTTGGCGCAGCATTGGTTGCTTACAATCAGCCCACCGTCGTTAGTGATGAAATGATCAAATATCATGAGCGTATCGCGGCGCAAATATCGCTGGCGTTGATCAAAGCCTGGCTGGTCGAAGAAGAACAAAACCAGCGCCATCTGGCAGAAGCGATGCAGGAAACAGGTCAGGTGCTGAGTTCCACTTTGGAAATCAATCAACTCCTGGATTTGATTCTGGATCAAATACAAAAACTGGTGCCGTATGACACTGCATCGCTGCTCATGTTGGAAGACGATAAAATTCATACTGTTCGAAGCCGCGGGTTTGAAAAGTATGGCGATGATGCGTCGAACCAGGCAAGCGATGTCCATTTCGAATTGAGCCAGACGAATGCCTTCAGCCGTCTCTACAATACGAAGCAGCCCCTCATCATCTTCGATGCGCAGGATTATCTTGGGTGGATTCCAGGGCTGGTCACTGCCAGCGCCTGGATCGGCGCGCCGATACTGGCGCAAGACCGCGTGATTGGTTTTCTTAGCTTAACCAAAGCGCAGCCAGGGTTCTACCGCCATGAACACGCCTTGATGCTCTCGGCGTTCTCAGGTCAGGCAGCGCTGGCATTGCAAAACGCAGAATTATTCCAAACTGCACAGCGCCGCGCCACCGAAGCAGAAACGCTGCGCCTGGCAGCAGCCGCCATCACCAGCACCTTGAAATTAGAGGAAATTATCGAACTAATTCTGGAACAGCTCAATTATGTTGTGCCTTACGACAGCGCCTCGGTATTATTCTTGAAGGGAAATGAGCTAGAAATTGTAGGCGGGAGAGGTTTTCCAGATTTATCCACCGTGCTGGGAATGCGATTCTCGACCGAGGGCAATAACCCCTCCGCCGTGGTGTATAAGACGCGCCAGCCTTATATTTTGGAAAATGCCGCAGAAAAATATACCGACTTCTTGAGGGAGCCCCACAACCGCATCAAAAGCTGGCTGGGCGTTCCTTTGATTTTACAAGACCGAATCATGGGAATGATTGCGCTGGATAGTGAAAAAGTTGGCGCTTTCAGCCACGACCATGCCCGGCTGGCTGTCGCCTACGCCGACCAGGTTGCCATCGCCCTGGAGAATGCCAATCTTTTCGAGCAAGTGCAGAAACTTGCCATCACCGATCCATTGACGGGTTTATACAACCGGCGTTACTTCTTCGCTCAGGCGAAAGCAGAATTCGAGCGCGCCCGCCGTTACCAGCAGCCGCTTTCGATTATCATGCTCGACCTTGACGATTTCAAGAACATCAACGATCGATATGGGCATGCGACCGGCGACCTGGTACTCCAAAACATTGCCAGGATATGTAAGGATAATGTGCGTGAAATCGATGTGGTGGGTCGTTATGGCGGCGAGGAGTTTGTCATTTTATTGCCCGAAACGCCGCTCGTGGTATCCCAGTCTGCCCGACCCGATACGATTCCGCTTTCCGAAACGGGCGTGCCGAACAGGGGCGCTGTGGCGGCTGCCGAACGCCTGCGGACGATCATTGCAGGCACGGTCATAAAAACCGAAGCAGCCGACATCCAAGTGACCGTGAGCCTGGGGGTGGCAGAATACACTTCCAATCTTCAAAGCCCAGAAGCGCTTTTAGACCTCGCGGATCAGGCGCAATACCGCGCCAAAAACAACGGCAAGAACCAGGTGGCTTACTGATGAAAACTATCAATACTGAGGTCTTGGTCATTGGCGGCGGCGCAACCGGCGCAGGCGTTTTGCGTGATCTTGCCATGCGAGGGTTCAAGGCTACCCTGGTTGAAAAGCGCGACCTGTCACACGGCACCACCGGTCGCTACCACGGGTTATTGCACAGCGGATGCCGTTATGTCATCAAGGATCCCCAGGCAGCCAGGGAATGCTATGAGGAAAACCGCGTTTTGCGCAAGATCATGCCTCACTGCATCGAGGACACTGGCGGTTTCTTTGTCTCCACTCCCTGGGATGACCCTGCCTATATCCCTCAATTTATTGCCGGGTGCCACCGCGCCGGCATCCCCATTGAAGAAATATCACCGCAGCAAATGCTCAAGGAAGAACCGCTGCTGAATCCAGACATCTCTCGCTGCTTTCGCGTTCCCGATGCCTCGGCAGATTCGTTCATGGCATCCGAAGCCAACGTGCTGTCAGCCATCGAATATGGCGCCCAGGCGTTGACGTATCACGAAGTAACCCGCCTCTTGCTCTGCCCAGAAAAACCTGGGAAACCGGGAGGGAAAGTGACCGGAGCCATCTGCTACGACCTGGAGCGGGATGAAGACATTGCCATCCACGCTGATCTTGTCGTCAACGCAAGTGGGGCTTGGGCTGGCAAAATAGCCGCCCTGGCTGGATTGGTGGTGCAAATTCGACCCGGCAAAGGGACGATGATTGCAATCAATCATCGCATTGTGAATACCGTCGTGAACCGCTGTAAAATGCCCGCCGATGGCGATATCATCGTTCCCGCCCACACTGTTGCGGTGATTGGAACGACCGATGAACAGGTCGCCGACCCGGACCGTATCGCCATCGAACCCTGGGAAATCGAGCTGATGCTTTCTGAGGGAGAAAAGATGATTCCTGGCATCCGGCAGATGCGCCTCCTGCGCGCCTGGGCTGGCGTGCGCCCACTTTACCAGGAAACCGAAACCAGCGCTTCGCGTAACATCAGCCGCGCCTACGTGCTGCTCGACCATGAAGAACGCGATGGGGTTGGCGGATTGATTACCATCACAAGCGGAAAATGGACCACTTACCGCCGAATGGCAGAGGCAACGGTCGATAAAGTGTGCCAAAAGCTGGGCGTTCAGCGTTCTTGCCGCACCCACCAGGAATCTTTACCCCAGGTAGAACACGAAGTTGCCAGCCGCATCATCGCTGAAGGTAAACGGACGAAAGCCCCTGCGCCGAAATTTCTCACTCTGGGACGCCGCCTGGAGCAAATCGAAGAGAAAAAGGATTTCAACGGCATCGTTTGTGAATGCGAACTGGCGACTTATGAAGAAATCGAGCGCGCCATCCTCAAAGGAAACGCCCGAACATTGGATGACATCCGGCGGGATACCCGCTTGGGCAAAGGTCCCTGCCAGGGGGGCTTTTGTACGCTGCGCGCCGTCGGCATCTTGCACCACTTGCGGCAGCCGCCCGTGGAACAAATCAATGCCGCCTTGCATGACTTTTTGAATGAGCGCTGGAAAGGCGTACGACCAATCCTATGGGGTCAGCAGCTTCGCCAGGAAAGGCTGGATGAACTCATCTATCGGGTGGTGCTCAACGCGCGCGCCCTGCCCGGTTCAGAAGGCACCCGCTTAAGAGCGCAAGATTACGAACCCCCCCGTTCCACCAGAGAGAGACCGGTGCCCAGTCAAAGGGAAGCGACGCAGCCCCTGAAAGGGAGTGGAACAAGCCAGCCAGACCGGTTTTCAGCTTCGACCACGAAAATTGAATTACAGGCGACCGAGTGCGATGTCGTTGTCTTGGGCGCTGGACTGGCTGGTTTAATGGCAGCCTGGCGCGCTGCCCTGGGCGGCAAAACCGTCAAGGTGATCTCAAAAGGCAGAAGCGCATTGTACTGGGGCTCTGGCTGCATTGATGTCTATGGAAACGCGCCTGCTGAATCAAGACAGGTATCCAAAGGCTTATTGTCTGCTCTGCTGGAGAAATTGCCGGGCAATCCCGATCATCCATATGTCAAAGCTGGAATAGGAACATTGGAGGATGCGGTCATCGCGTTACGGGAATTATCGCTCCAATCTGGCTACCCCCTCAGGGGATCGCTGGAAAAGAATTGGCTGCTTCCCACGGCTTTGGGCACGGTTCGCCCCACCTGCCTGGCGCCTGAATTGATGACCGCCGGCGAAATCACAGAGCGAAAACCCCTTTTGATCGTGGGCTTCCAGGGATTTATGGACTTCTACCCAGAGCTGATTGCGGCAAATCTGAGAGCGCAGAAGATTTCAGCGCAGAGCCTGACGCTCTCCCTGCCGCTTTTGCTGGAGACCCGCAACCTCAATGCGCTTTTCCTGGCGCGCCGTTTCGATGACCCCGAATTTCGCCAGGCGTTGATTCAGGAACTGAAATCGCACCTGTTGAAGACCAAACAGCTCCATCCCGATCTCCGCATCGGCTTCCCGGCAGTCATCGGCTTTCACGAGCCGTATGCTGCCTGGGAGTCGCTCCAGGATGGCTTGGGATGCCGCATCTTTGAAATTCCCGGGCTGCCCCCCTCCCTGCCCGGCATCCGGCTGCACCAGATGCTGGTCAAAGCAATCGAAGCAGCCGGTGGAAGCATTTTTGACGGCATGCAGGTTGTAGAAGCGCAAACCGCTCAAAGGAAAGTGAACACCGTATGGAGCGAAGCAGCGGCGCGCCTGGTTTCTCACAAGGCGCAGTATTACGTCCTGGCGACAGGGGGCATCCTGGGGGGCGGTTTGACGGCTGCGCCTAATGGAAGGATAGACGAAAACATCTTTCACCTGCCTGTTCATGTTCCCATTAGTTCGCCTGGCTGGTTTCAGCCGGCGTTCCTTCATCCATCAGGTCATGCCGTCTTCCGCAGCGGCATCCTTACAGATGCAGCATTCCAGCCCATCGATTCGAAAGGGCAGATTATCTACGAAAACCTTTTTGCCGCAGGCAGCGCCTTAGCCGGCATCGACCCTCTGCTTGAGTTTTCACAGGATGGCATCGCTTTGACCACCGGTTACCTGGTTGGGGAAAGGCTGGCAAAGCTATGAAGCGAGTCGCTCACCCCGTCGAATTGAGCCTGGATCAGTGCATCAAGTGCAACATCTGCACCACGGGCTGTCCGGTTGCAGCAGTGACTGACCTCTTTCCCGGTCCGAAGTATGAGGCGCCCCAGGCAGGACGGTTCCGCGCCCTGGGTCGACAGGTTGTCGACCTTTCGGTGGACTATTGCAGCGGCTGCCGGGTATGCAACATGATTTGCCCGACCGGCGTCAAGATTGCCGAAATCAACGCCAGGGCAAGGGCTGGCATGGTGAAGGATGGCAGATTTCCTCTTCGCCGCCGCCTGCGCAACAATCTGATCGCCCGCGCAGACTTGATTGGGAAATTGGGGCAACCCATCCACCAGGTTACGAACTTTATCTTGAATTTCAAAACCTCCCGCCTGCTGGCAGAATATGCCCTGGAGATTCACCACGAAGCGCCCTTGCCCAAACTGGCAGACAGTAAATTTACCACCTGGTTTCGTCATCACCAGCCTTCAGGCAACCCAGGGCGCAAAGTTGCTTACTTTCATGGCTGTTCGACGCAATACTACGAGCCGCGCGTGGGTCGGGCTGCTGTACGGGTGCTGGAGGCGCTGGGCTGCGAGGTCATCATTCCCAAGCAGAATTGCTGCGGTTTGCCCTTGCTTTCCAATGGCGAGTTCGCAGCCGCCCGCCGCTACCACGCCAGCAACGTCCGTTCGCTCGTCGAGCTTGCCCGGCAGGGCATCCCCATCGTCGGCACTTCGACATCGTGCACACTGACCCTCAAGGAAGAAGCGCCCGAATTGCTCGACATGTGGGATGAGGACACACAACTGGTCGCCCGCATGGTTTTCGATTTCAATGAATTCCTGCTGAGCGATCTTTTCCCCGCCTTGAAGCGGTACCCGCTCAAATCGATCCCCCTGCAATTGGGATACCACATCCCCTGCCAATACCGCGCTCATCGCCTGGGAAAACCCGGTTTAGAAGTCCTCAAGCTGGTGCCGGACTTGCAAGTCGTGGACAGCCAGGCAGATTGCTGCGGCATTGCCGGCACTTATGGGTATAAAAAGGAGAAGTACGACATTGCGATGCAGGTCGGGCAGCCCTTGTTCGACTTCGCGAAACAAATTCAAGCGCCAGCCGTAATCTGTGATAGCGAGACATGCCGCTGGCAAATCACCCATGCCACCGGTCTGCCAGCCGTCCATCCGGTGGAAATTCTCGCCGCAGCGATGGGGTTCGAACCCGAAGTTCCCCTGGCTGCCCTGCTCAATAAGGTCTAGTTTTTCATCCGAAACATTGAACAAAGGAGTCTTACGATATGAGAACCAACCCTCGAACGCTGATCAGTGTTGTCGTGTTTGTTTTTATCGGCATCGTGCTTTTTAGCATCTTGCTGGCTACCAGCAGCCGCTTCTTTTACGTTCTGGCGAGGGTAGATCAAGACGAAGTCGGGGTGAAATTTCGCAGCGGCAAAATCTATGAAATCGTTGGTCCCGGCGTGTATAGCGACATTGGACTTTACGTCGAATTGAAACGGGTATCCAGCCAGGCGGTGCCCTTTTCGGTCAAGGACGAAGAAATCATCACCAGCGACAAGCAGAGAATCGGTTTAGAAGTCAGCGGCACCTTCACCAGACCTAACCTGGCGGAAAAGGATGTCCTGCTTGCCAACTGGGCGCGTTATAACGCCCTCTACCTGGAAGATAATGTGGCGCTCAATCGCGTCTCTGATCTGGCGAAACAGGCAATGAAAGTCTGCATCGGTCAGCGAAAATTCGATGATGCTATCATCGGCACGGCGCGCGACGAACTGCGCACCTGCATCGATGAGGAGCTCAGCTCTTTGGCGGCAAACTTTGGCTTATCGGTCGAGAACGTGGTCGTCCCCAATGTGGTGCTTTCGCCGGACGTTCAAATCGCGCTGGACTCGATTGTGCAAAGCCGCCTGGCAACCGAAAAAGCAGCCCAAGACAAGCTGAAAGCCGACGCCGAAGCGGCTGCCGAACAAGCGCGTCAGGAAGGCGAAATCCGCGTCCAACAAAGCCGATTCCAGGAAGAGACACGCCAGCAGACGATTTTGGCGCAACTGGAGCAAGAAAAGTTACTGGCGCAGAAAGCAGTCATCGAGGCGACAAAGGCAAACGAACTGCTCGCCGCCCAGCAAGACCTGGCAATCAACAAGGCGCTGGCTGCAGCAGCGGCAGAACGCGCCAAGGTGGACCTGGCGCGGGAGACGGCGCTGGCTGAACTGTATTCCAGGTACCCCAGCTATATCCAGTACCAGATTGCGTTAGCCAACGCCTCGGCGCTGAAGGCGACCGATAAAGTTATCTTCACCCTCGAAGGGATGGCGCCCACGCTCGTCCTGCCAGGTCCAGGGATTGTGCCAACGGTAGAAACGGGCGCCCCTTCAGAGCAGCCGGCGCCTTGAAACACAATCATTCTGGGATGCCACCTATGAAGAAAAGCTCAAATTACCGCTGGTTCGTCGTTGGGGTGTTCTTCGTCTTCATGCTGCTCCACCAGGCAGACAAGCTGCTGATTGGACCATTGACCACCGCTATCATGAAAGATTTCGGCATCAGCAAGACCCAAATGGGAGCCGTTTCGACGGGCGCCTTGATCGTCGGAGCGCTGTTCTATCCGATTTGGGGCTATTTGTATGACCGTTATGCCCGCTCCAAATTACTGGCGTTGGCTTCCTTCCTGTGGGGGGCGACCACCTGGCTGAACGCCCTGGCGCGCAGTTATGGCGTCTTCCTGGTCACGCGCTCTTCAACCGGCATTGACGACTCCAGCTACCCGGGACTTTACAGCATGGTCTCGGATTACTTCGCTCCCAAGGTGCGCGGCAAGGTTTACGGCTTGCTCAACCTGACAGCTCCAATTGGATACCTGCTGGGGATGATTCTGGGCTTGTTGCTCAGCGGGCTGATTGGCTGGCGCGGCGTCTTTTTCATTACCGGTTCGTTGGGCGTACTGCTTTCTTTCGTCATCTTTACCTGGGTGCGGGAAGCGCCGCGCGGCAGTTCAGAACCAGAATTGGAAAGTCTTGAACACATTGCCGCCTATCGGTTTAATTGGAATGCAGCCAGGCAATTGATCAAGAACCGCAGCCTGGTGCTGCTCTTCATCCAGGGTTTCTTTGGCGTTTTCCCCTGGAATGCCATCACCTACTGGTTTTTCAACTATCTGGAAACCGAACGGAATTACACCAGCGATCAGGTGTTGATGACGATGGTCGTGGCAGTATTGGTATTGGCGGCGGGTTATCCCATCGGCGGGGCGCTCGGCGACCGCATGTTCAAGCGAACCCCGCGTGGTCGCCTGATCGTTTCCACCATCGGGGTGATTGCCGGAGCAGCCTTCCTTTGGATAACGCTCAATCTCCCGCTCGAACAAACGGGCATCTTCATGGTAATGCTCATGCTCACCGCCCTCTTCATGCCCTTTGCCGCGCCGAATGTCATTTCCACCGTGTATGACATCACCCTGCCAGAAGTGCGCAGTTCCGCCTATGCCATCCAGAGCTTCTTCGAATCGGCAGGAGCGGCGCTCTCGCCGCTGATTGTCGGCATAATTGCTGATGCCACCTCGCTGAAAGATGCCTTTTTGATCATTTGCACCTCGACCTGGGTGCTTTGCGCCATCTTTTTCATCTTCACAGCAAGAATCGTGATCAAGGACATCGAAGTCTTGCGCAGCGAAATGCGCTCCCGCGCCGAGCGTGAACTTTCGCCCAGTTAGGATCGGACTGCCTATGACGCTCAAAATCCTGGCGGTTGATTCGGCAAACAGGCGGCAGGTGCGTCAATTCCTGGACTTGCCCTTCAGAATTTACCGCCAGGATGCCCAATGGATGTCCCTCTGGGTGCCTCCGCTGGAGACAGACGCCCGCCGCATGCTCGATCAACGCCGGCATCCTTTCTACCGGGACTCTCAGGCTGCGTTCTTCATGGCTTACAGAGAGGGTCAACCGGTCGGGCGGATTGCCGTGCTGAATCATTACCGCTACAACGAATACAACCGCGAAAGGACGGCATTTTTTTACCTCTTCGAGTGCTTCCCCGATGAGGAGGCAAGCCACAGCCTGTTCCAGGCTGCCTGCTCCTGGGCGGCTGCCCGCCAACTGACGAAGATCATCGGTCCTAAGGGTTTTACCGTTTTAGACGGTATGGGTCTGCTGGCGCGGGGCTTTGAGCACCGCCCGGCTTTGGGACAACCCTACAACCCCCCGTATTACCTTCAACTCCTCGAGCAGGAAGGATTTACGCCGGTCAGCGAAGTGGTCTCAGGTTACCTGGATGCCCGGCAGACCTTTCCGGAAAAAATTCACCAGGTTTCAGCGACGGTCCAGCAGCGCCGCGGGCTGCATATCGCCTGTTATACCAGGCGGCGCGACCTGCTGCCCCTCATTCCCAAGCTCAAAGAGTTGTACAACGGGGTGCTCGCCGGCACCTCCGGCAACTACCCGCTGACAGACGATGAAGTGAAAACCATGGCAAACCAGATTTTGTGGTTTTCCGATCCCCGCCTGATCAAAGTCATCCACAAAGGCGATGAGCCGGTCGGCTTCCTGCTGGCTTACCCCGATATCTCGGCGGCGCTGCAGCGCTGTAAAGGGCGCCTGTTCCCCTTTGGCTGGATCGACTGCCTGCGGGAGCTGCGCCGCACCCAATGGATCAACCTGAACGGCGCCGGCATCCTGCCGCAGTACCGCGGCTTGGGCGGCACTGCCATCCTCTTCTCCGAAATGTACAAATCGGTTGCCGAAAGCCGCTACCGCTATGCCGACCTGGTGCAGATCGGCGCGGAGAATGACCGCATGCTGCGCGAGCTGCGCGGTTTGGGCGTAGAATTCTATAAGGCGCACCGTGTTTACCAAAAGGTCATCTAAAATGGCTGTTGCCGCGTGCAAGGTGTACATTCACCATGAACGCGACCCTTTGCGGCTTTCCGCCTTCGCGTGATAATATATCCTCACTGCGCAGTTATGCAAAGATAGGAGTCCCGTATGGCAAAAACGTATCTGGAAAATCTGCTTGGAGAAAAAGAGCGCATTCTCTTCACCGCCCGCCAGCATTGGTTCATCGTCATCAGCTCGATTCTCCTGGAAGTGTCAGCCATCCTGGTGATCTTCGCCGTCACCATCGCCCTGGTGCTGCTCACCCCCGATATGCGGCTCTGGATTGCCATCATTGGCTTCCTGGTGATGCTGGTGCCCATCCTCAGCCTTGTAAGAGACGTGTTGATCTGGTCGAACCATCAATACATCGTGACCAACTGGCGAGTCATCCAGGTATCGGGCGTGATCAACAAGAACGTCATCGACTCGTCGCTGGAAAAGGTCAACGATGTCAAAATGACGCAATCCTTCTTCGGGCGGATGTTCAACTTCGGCGACATCGAAATTCTCACTGCCAGCGAGATGGGCGTGAACCTGTTCAAGCGCATCGACGACCCGGTGCGCTTCAAGACGGTGATGCTCAACGCCAAGGAAGCGCTCGAACGGCGCGCCGGCGAGCTGCCCCCAGCCATGCCGGACATCCCCGCCTTGATCGCGCAACTCGACGCGCTGCGTAAGGAAGGCATCCTGACCGAAGAGGAATTTCAAGCCAAGAAATCCGACTTACTGTCAAAGATATAGCCACTGGCAAGCCTGTCCTTCCTTATCCCATCAAGAGAGCAGAGTGACGCAGTTTTTCTCATACGATGAATTGACCTGGCAGGAAGTAGCCGAGCTTCCCCGAGATACGCCGCTGGTCTTACCGCTTGGCAAGGGATATCCGCTGGGGTTGCTCTCGCAGGCATTGAGCGAGCCGCCCCGCATCGGCATTTTGCCGGCGTTCCCTTTCGGCTGGCAGGGCAGCGGATTGCGCCTTTCAGAAACTTTGCTGGGCGCCGTTGTTGCCAACCTGCTTGACAGCCTGCGGGATGATGGCTTCAGCCGGGTTTACGCCCTCTGCCCGCAGGGCATCTCGCTGGGATTACATGCCAGCCAGATTTCCCTGCCGCTCCATGGGTCGGCGGCGGTTGACTCCCCAAGCCTGCCGCCGGATGATGAACGCGACAAGGTGATTCTGATTCCCATCGGGCACACCGAACAACACGGTTATCACCTCCCCCTCTCGACAGACACTTTGATCATCGAGGCGATTGCGCAGGGCGTGGTAAAGGCTGCCCCCGAACGGTCAGCCGCTTTGCCGGTCATGCCTTACGGGGTGAGCACTCACCGCCAATCCTTCCCTGGAACGCTGAACGTCGGCGGCAGGGCGTTCGAGGACTTTTGGCTGGGCGTCATTGATGTACTCGTCGCCCGCGGTTTCAACCGCTTCTATTTCCTCAGCGGTCACGGCGGGAACATGTCGTTCCTGGTCAATATCGTGAAATACGCCGGCGAACGCTTCCGCCGCATCTTCTGCGCCACAGCCTTCCTTTACCTTTCAGGTCCCAGCGGCGTTGCCGCGCTGGAAAAGCGCCGCCAATCGCCCATTGGCGGCATGGGTCACGCCTGCGAATTGGAAACCTCGCTCATCCTCCACTTGCGTCCTGACCTGGTCAGAATGGAACGCGCCGTTGACGAGATGGACTTCATCGCAACGCCTTCGTATTTCATGGACTGGGTAGAAGGCGGGGCGCTGATTGCCAATCCACCCTGGGATGACGATACTGCCACAGGCGCTTACGGCGCCGGCAGCCTCGGGACGGCAGAAAAGGGCAGCCTGTGGCTCAAGGCTGCCATCGAAGAGAAGCTCCTTCACGTAGAGGAAATCCACCAGCAGCACCTGCGCCGCGAGGAAAGACGGCAGCGCGGGTATGGCAGGTGGGGACAAAGAGCTTAATCGGCGTCAGGCGTCCAGGTAAAAAGAATGATAGGCGTTGCTGCACGGATTGCCCCAGGCAATGTGCATGACGCGCGCCGTCAGGTCGATCACCAAGGCGTTGATCGTTTTTTCGCGGTCCAGCGGGTCTGCGTCAAGGTCAGCGTGATTGCAGATGGCGCTGGGAAAATTGACATGGTCACGTTGGATATCTTGCAAAGTCCGAATCGTGTGTTTCGACCTGGACCGCAGCAACCGCAGCGCGCGGAAATAGCGGACGCGCGTGGCAATGAGTTCATCCGGATCAGTTTCGATGGCTTGCATCCCGCTGTCCAGGTAATGATTGGTGTGCACCAGGTAACTGCTGTCCGGGTAGATGATTCCGAACCGCCGGGCTGAGACCTCGACATTGTACATTTCGCCGCTTTCATGCACGATCAAATGGTTGTATCCAGCCGCCCGCCGCGCAGTCAATGCGCTGCGGATGGCGTCATCGGGCGCTTTTGCCGCCAGCACCGCACGCGACACGACGACGCGGGGGATGCCAATGCGGCTGTCAGAGGGATAGACGGAATCGCAGCACTGGGCAATGCCATAGGCATTGAAACCGATGTTGGGCAGCAACCCGCCATACGTCATAGCCAGGAAAGGCGGTTCATCATCTGGCTCGGCATGAATCAAGAATACATCGTCTTCATCTTCCGGCAGCCAATCTTCGTTGTGACCAACCAGCACATGCCCATCGGTCGTTTGGTCGCCATTCACCGCAAAGGATGTGCACTTGGTCAGGTGCAGCGCATCCATTGTGACGGCTTCCATCGCATTTAACACCACCAGGTCTTCAAAAGCGACCCCGGCGCCTTCGGCAATGCCAGCCATCTCGTCCACATACCGCGGATAACTCTCCTGCGCAAATGGCAGGTACTTCCGAGCCTGAATCTGAGCGCCTTCCCAGGTCAATTCCAGCACCTTGTAGGTATCATCAATCAGTTTTTTGGCGTTTTCCAGGCTGCGATTCACTTGAACACGGGCAAATTCGCCAATCTGACGTCCGATTTCGCGGTGCGATCCCTTGACCTTGACAAACGGCGCCGGGCTGGCATGAACTTTGACTTCCATTTCGACCATACTCACCTCTGCAATTGATATTATAATTTGTTAATCATGCAATTTTTCACCTGGCTCAGCGCCATCTTCCTGCTCTTCACCACTGGACTCTTTGAGCCGACTCCGCGCCATCCACACGCCGAAGCCGTTCAGACAAGCGCTCAGCAAATCAAGGTGTTCTACGCCGGCGCCGACAGCAGCGTCTTGACTGCCTTGCGGATTGCGCCAAACTTCCGTCTGACCGATGCCATCGATCAAGCTGATGTATTCGTCCTCAATGGCGAGATTCCGAATCAGCCTGCCCTGTTCGAGCGGGTCGCCTCTGGCGCCGGATTCGTCCTCTTCCTGGGAGCGGGAATCACGCCTGACGATTTCGAAGCGTTGACCGGCATCCCGGTCGCATTAACCCCGCGTGATCAGGCGATCAGCCTGGTAGCCGCTGCCGGCAACACCCACCCCATCCTGCAAGACATCCTTTGGAACAGCGCCCCCCAGGTGCGTGAGCGCTATGAAACGGTAACCCCCATCTCGAGCGTGACGCCCTTAGTGGTGGGGCATGAGAATGTTGAATGGATTCTATGGCGCATAGCAGCCAGTCGCGGCGACTCATTCGTCTTCAATGCCTTCCTGGATGGTTACAATCCCCAGATTCAGGAATGGGCATACTTTAACTACCTCGTTTACAATATGACGACCCGTGCGGCTGGCAGTCAACCGCTCAGCTTTGCCGATTACCCGGCGTCGCCTGTCCCGCACACTGGCGAACGGTTGATCTTGTTCATCCTGCTGGCAGGCATGCTCATGATCGCCGTCACGGCTTTTTTGCTGATTCGGCGTTACAGCCTGTCACATCCCGAACTGCTCGATACCCTGGTTGCCCGCAGGCAGGACTTCGAGGCGCGTGAAGCTTCTACCGCCTGGGAGCAAGTCGGCTTTCACCGACCGCTGGGGGGCTTCCTGCTCGCCTTCATGCTGGGCGTCATCATGTTCATCCCCCTGATTATCTACCAGAACCTGGTTCTGCCGGTCTATATCCTTCCCTCGGCGCAGGCGTTGGGCATCTGGGGCAGGGTCACACAATTCTTCAACCTGCTTTGGCTCTTGTTCGACGTGGGCACCAGCGCCGCCTTCATCAAGTTCTTCTCCCAATACCGCGTGCATGATCCCCGCAAGGCAGTGGTCTATGGTCAGGTGTACGTTTGGTGGCAGGCGCTTTCAGGCGCAATCCAGGTAGCGCTCGTTGCCGCCATTGCCAGCACGGCATTGCCGCGCACCGCCTACGCCCTTTACGCCTGGAGCGTCATCATCCATACGTTTATCCAGATTCCCGGATTTTATCAGGTGATGAAGCACACCCTGCGCGCCTGGCAGCGCTCCGATTACGCCCAAATCCTCGAGCTGGGCACGGCGATTTTCTTCCCCATCCTTTTACAGCCGCTGCTGGTAACCTTGATGGTGCTCTGGGGCAAGGGAAATCCGGTCTTCGGCAGGGCGATGGGCGGATTGCTCGGCTTGGGGCTGGCTGCTTACGCCGCCGAATTGAGCACCTTCCTGCTGGGCATTTTCCTCTACCGCCGGTTGGGATACAACACGCGCCTGCTCTTCTTAGCCCATTTCGACTGGGCTACCGTAAAATCGGCTTTTCGCTTTGGCGTCTTTGAAATGCTCGGTTCAGCCGCCTGGGCGCTGGGGCAGTCGCTGGAAATCCTGATCACCCAAACGCGCCTGGTGAATTACACCGAGGTTTGGGGAAACTGGGGGCTGGCGCAAAATTTCATCTTTGCCTTCGGGGTGATTGCAACGCTGTATGACAACCTTATGCCTGCCATCTCCGAAGCGATCTCGAACGCTTACCGTAAGCTGAGCCAGTATTATTCGGTGATGGCATACAAGTGGGGCGGGTTGATGAGCGCCTTCATTGGCGCAGTGCTCCTGGCAGTGGCAGACCGTTTCATCCTGGGCGCCAGCGGACCTGAATTTACCCGCGCCGCCGCTTATGCCATCCCCTTGATCATCTGGGGCGCCATCCAATATCCTTCCTGGGTGGGCGATAACGTCCAGCGCGGCAGCAATCATCCCAACCTGATCATGCTTCTGGTGGGCATGGAACAGACCATCCGCATCGTCCTGGCTTTGCTGCTGGTGCAGCGTTTTCAAATCAATGCCCTGATCTTTGCTTATTTCGTCGGGCTTTTTACCAAGGATATTGTCGCCTACCTGGTCAACCACCGGCTTTGCTATCCCCAAAGGTTCTACGCCTGGCAATCGCTGATTGCTCCCCTGCTGGCAGGCGCAGCGCACTATGTCCTCTTGCGCTGGGCTACCGGCTTGATCTGGCAGGGAGACCAGGTCACCAGCATCTTGATCTTCCTCATCGGCATCTTGTTCTCGTATCCCGTGTTTGCCTTCTTTTACGGCTTATTTGGCGGCTGGGATGACGACACGCTGGCAGAACTCAAGGATGCCGTCCCGTTGACCAGCTTCATGCGTCCACTGGCATGGCTGTTTTGGGCGAGCACCCGCCTCGGCGCCCGCATCAGCCCGCTTCACGGGCGCTTCCCCATCGACATCCGCCCCGCCGCTATGGAAGAAGCTCAGCGGCTGATGCAGGAAAGAGTCAAATTATAGGGGCTGGGGAAATTTCCAGGCAGTTGGCGCTTTCGTTCAAAGCCTCCTGGAGAACCTTCGCTTCCAGCGTTGCCCGCAAGCCTGCGTCTTCCTGCTGCCACGCCAGGCGCCCCTCGCTCCCCAGCAAACGGATTCGGCTGCCCTCCTGCGCCCGCACCCCAGGCAGAAACAGCGTACTGTCGCCGGGCTTGCCAAAGATAAAACAATACAGTCTGCCATCCTTTTGAGTGAAGCGGAGTGATAGCTGCTCCCTTCCCGATTGACAAACGCCTTCGGCTCGCGCCCAGGGCCGGCTTTCGAAAATCCCCTCGCCATTGACCGCAAGCCAGCGACCCAGGCTGCGCAACCGCGCTGCCTGCGCTGCGGGCAGCGAGCCGTCAGCCTGAGGTCCCACGTTGAGCAGCAGGTTGCCATTCTTGCTGACGATGTCAACGAATAAACGAATCAGGTCTGTGACGCTGAGGTAATCCTCCTCGGTTTCTGCCTGGTTGTAACCAAAAGAATTCCCCAGCCCGCGCGTGGCTTCCCACTTACGCGGAAAGATAGCCTTCAGCGAAGAATATTCTGGCGTGATGAAGTCATAATGCCCGCCAAAATTAGCTGACATCATGACCTCCTTGCTGAGCTGGCGGATTATCAGGTTGGAGAACCAGCGTTTGATCCACTTGACTTTGAGCAGACCGGTAAGAGGTCCTAATCCCAAACTGAAACGATCATTGACCACACCCTCGGGATAACGATTATAGTACCTGGCAAACAGCTCGCGCGTTTTTACCCGGTAGGGCATGCCAATATCATTCCACAAGATAGCCGGTTCATAGCGCTCGATCAATTCATTCCAATGATTCAAGCAATAGGCGACATAGGCGTCATCCTGAGGGATTGTAGCGAACAAATCAGCCAGTTCCAGCACCGGAGCTGGATTGAACGTCCAATCCAGACCGCCAGAATAATACAATCCCATGCGCATCCCGCGTTTTTTCACCGCAGAGGTAAGCTCACCCACCAGGTCGCGTTCAGCATGATAGCCGGGGCGCTTCGGGTTGACGACCCTGGGCTGCCACAGGGTAAAACCGTCATGGTGCTTGCTGGTCAGGACAACATACCTGGCGCCGGCTTCTTGGAACAAATCTGCCCACGAATCCGCCTCCCAGGTTTGGATGGCGGCATTGAACATGGGAGCGAAAGCCTCGTAGGGGAACTCGCTGCCATAGATTCTGGCATGGCGCGCCTGGGTCTGGCTGCCCGGCTGCTTCAGGTTGTTCAGGTACCATTCAGCATATGGGCTTTCGAAGAGGGTTGTCTTGCCAGACGCCATCTTTTGGAATAATTCTTTGATCGAAACCCCTGTCGGCGCCCAGGCTGGCACCGAAAATAAACCCCAATGGATGAAAATGCCCAGCTTGGCGTCATCGAACCATTTGGGAAGCGGGTGGCTTCGGAGGGAAGTGAGAGTAGGCTGATAGGGCATGTCATACATCCAGGCTGGGCAGCGGGCGGAAGATGCCAGGCTCGGAGCCGGGAATGACCATTGCACCGACCGCCCGGCTATAAAAGTCAACCGGACCCGCCCAGCCGATGACCGCGTAGGCGTATCGTTCGTCCCGCATGGCGTAAAGGCAGGCGAGCAGCAGCGCCTTACCGATGCCCTTGCCGCGATAATCCTCCCTTACGCCGGTCGGACCGAACAACCCGCGCGCGGTCACATCATAGACGGCAAAGCCAACCAACAGCTCCGGATTCTGATCGTAAGGGCTTTCTGCAGGCAGCTCGGATGGCTGTTTGTGGACGGCAACAAAGCAGGTAATTGGACGCTGTTCGAATGCCGCTTCGGTCTCCAGCGCCCAGGTGCCTGGGAAGTGCCATTGCACCCATTCCACGACCAGAGATTTGTGCGCCGGGATAGAACGGTAAATTTCGATGCCCTCCTGCTTCAGCTGCGCCAACAGCGGCTCGATGGGCGGCAAGTCATAGAGTTTTACCAGCATGTCAGCCATAATGTCTCCATAGGATTTGGAATGTTTTTTTACCCTTTCTCAAAAGACCTGAAAACCAGGCTGCAACAAGTCACCCCGCCCTCCGCTTTCGCCAGTTCCCCTGCCGCGACTGGGATGACCGAGATGCCGCGCTGCCTCAACCGCTCGATTGTCAGGGGATATTCAGCGGGGAAAATGACCTGACCATTCAACAGCAACGCGTTAGCGGCATACGGCTCATCGGGATGGACTTCGATGAGTTCAAATCCCCAAAAGTCATTCGGGTCGATCCAGCGCGGGTTCACCAGCAGGGACATCTCCCCTACCTGGGTAACCGCGGACTTGAGGTGTAAACATCCACTCACTTTCACCCCTTTGACTGTGTAACCGTATGGCGCCAGGATTTGCTGTAATTGTCGTATTCCCTCCTGATTGGTGCGCGGCGTTTGCCCAACGAATAAATTCTTGGCTATACGCAATACATCCCCGCCGTCCAGCGTCCCCGGAAACTCGATGAACGCCAGCGGACGATAGTCCGCCAGCGTTTGCGCCACCGCCTCGATTTCAGGCTGGCGGGAACTTGCGCCAGGTCGGGTGATGACTGCCAGCTCATCCACGATGACGGCGGTGTCCTCCACAAAAACGGCGTCAGGCAGTTCCGGCGCTTCAGGCAATGGAATCAGCCGGCAGCCAAGTCGCTGCAGCGCCTGCTCGTACTGCCGGTGCTGCTCGCGCGCCGTGGCAAGGTCAATCGGCTGGCGCGCAATATGGGTAATTTCACATTTTTCGATACTTGCACTAACCTCACGGGTAATCGCTATCAACACAGGAGCTTTCCTTTGTCTTTTGCTGCGCCTGAGGGAAAAATCCATGTATAATACCCCTCGGCAGGTATAATTGACGATTATTGTAACCCAGAAAAGCCAAATCTCTCCTTTAGCGTCCAATCAATTTTGACACCTCCTGTCTGCTCCAGGACAAGCCAGAAAAGAGCAGTCTGCATTTTCCCAAAACGACTTTCACAAGGAGTATCACGGCTGCCTATGACCACGCTTCACCTCGTCTCTCACACCCATTGGGATCGGGAATGGTATTTGACGTTTCAGCAGTTCCGCATCAAACTGGTGCATCTGCTCGACCATCTCATCCAGCTACTGGAACATGATCCCAACTATGACCACTTCATGCTGGATGGGCAGGCGATCATCCTCGAAGATTACCTGGAAGTGCGCCCAGAACTGGAAAAGAGTCTGCGCCGCTTTATCGAGACTGGTCGCCTGTTGATCGGACCATGGTATGTCTTGCCCGATGAATTCCTGGTCAGCCCCGAAGCGCTGGTGCGCAACCTGCTGATTGGCGACCGCATCTGCGCACGGTTTGGGACAAAGATGAACATCGCTTACAACCCCGATACCTTCGGGCACATTGGACAAATGCCGCAAATTGCCCGCGGTTTTGGCTTTTCTACCGCCAGCTTGTGGCGCGGCGTAGGCGATCAACCCTGTGAGTTCTGGTGGCAGTCGCCCGACGGATCGCGTGTCTTGATGGCTTTCCTGCGCGATAGTTACGGCAATGGCGCCAGCCTGCCGGTGCAAAACGCCGAGCGTTTCGAAGAAGGCGTCTTGCAGATCTATCACGCGCTGTCGCCTCACTGCCGCACCTCCCAGATGCTGATTATGCACGGCATGGATCATATGGAACCGCCAGCCGAGACCAGCCAAGCGATTGCTGCCTTCAACGCCTCGCCAGCCAGCCAGGGGATGCCGCTCAAACACTCGACCCTTCCAGCATACCTGGAAGCGGTGGAAAAAGAGATAGAAACTGCTGGTTTCGATCTCCCGACCGTGATGGGCGAGCTGCGCAACTGCCAGCGCGCGCCGCTCTTGCCGGGGGTGCTTTTGGCGCGCATGTGGATCAAGCAGCGCAACCAGACTTGCCAGACGCTGCTCGAGAAGTGGACCGAACCCTTCAGCGCATGGGCAAGCCTGCTGCTGGAAGGGGATGGCGCTACACTGCCCAGCGCCGAAAACCAGCCCTCCCTCTACCGGCTGCGACGACCGGCTGACCTGCTGCGCCTCGCCTGGAAAATGCTCATCCAATGCCACCCGCACGACTCGATTTGCGGCTGTTCCATCGACCAGGTGCATGAGGAAATGCGCAGCCGATTCGACCAGGTGGAGCAAATTGGCGAGGAGATCTGCCAGCAAAGCCTGCAAAGCCTGGCTGCGTTAACGGACACCTCGCCTGGCAGCGCTGCAGATATTTATGGCGCGGTGGTGGTCTTCAATCCATCACAAATGGCGCGCTCGGATGTCGTCCCGGTTGAGGTGCACCTGCCCGAAGGCGTCGCCAATTTCGTCGTGCTCGATGAAGGCGGCAACGAGATGCCCTATCAGGTGCAAGGCAGCCGCAGTGAAGTGCTCATCAACATGAGCATGACGCCCGAAGACCTGAAGGGATCCTTCTCGATGGTTGCCGAAGGCAAAATCATGAACTGGGTCATCAGCAACATGGCAGTCGAGCAACGCGGCAGCGAAGCTCAGATCGATCTCGTGTTTTCAGAAGCCGGCGCGCCCAATCACCTGGCAATCGAAAAGGCGCAGGTCAAGGTCAACCAGTTGCTTGCCGAAGGACAGGTAAGCCGTTTCCTGGTGCGCGCGGTGAGCGCCGCCTCATCACAGGCGACCCTGCTGGCGAAAGATGTCCCCGGCATGGGTTATCGGACGTTCTGGATCAAAGGGCTGCCCGCGGTTGCAAAGCCGCCAGAGGCAGTGAAATTGAACCCGCTGGCGCGCAGTTTACTGCCAGTCATCAAGAAAATTTCCGCTATTCCCATCGTTCAAAAGCTGATCGCGCCGTCAGCGCGCGGTGAAAATATCAAACCCCCTTATCGCATCGAAAATGAGCACTTCACCGTTACAGCCAACGAAAAAGACGGCTCGCTGACAGTCACCGACAATCGCCAGGGCGTCGCCTTCCAGGGATTGAACCGCTTCGTGGACAGCGGCGATTGCGGCGATGAATACAATTTCTGTCCACCGCCGCAGGACGATGTCATTCGAAGCTGCCGCCTGGTGCGTGTGCGCCGCGAGACATCCGCCATTCATCAGGCGCTCCACCTCAGCCTGAGCATGGAAGTGCCCGCATCCTTATCCGAGGACCGCCAGCGGCGCAGCCAGCAAAAAACCCAGCTCGTCATCGAAACCAGCATCACGCTCTTTCAGCAAAGCCAGATCATCGCGGTGCACACCGAGGTCGAAAACACCGCCAAAGATCACCGCCTGCGAGTGCATTTTCCCTTCCCCTTCCCGGTTGACCAGGCTGCTTACGATGGTCATTACGAGATAGTCCGCCGGCAGATCATCCCAACGCCAGACGGCAATTTTCCTTACCCTGATGCGGGCTGGGTCGAACAGCCGCGCGGTGAAGTTCCCCAGCGGCATTTCGTTGACCTGGCCAGCAACCAGGCAGGTTTGCTCATCGCCAACCGCGGGCTGCCCGAAGTTGCTGTGTTGACGCCTGAAACAGGCTCACGCGAAATCGCGTTGACGCTGCTGCGCTGCGTCGGCTGGCTCTCACGGGATGACCTCGCCACCCGCAAGGGACATGCCGGTCCCGCTTACCTCACGCCAGGGGCGCAAATGCCGGGCAGGCACGCCTTCGATTACGCCATCATCCCTCACCTGCCCGCACAAACAACCGCCGCTTACCACCTGGGTTATGCGTTTGCGACGCCGCTGCGCTCGGTTACGACTGGGTTGCACACGGGATCGCTGCCAGCCAGCGCCTCGCTGCTCAGCATTACGCCGCAGGAATTTGTCATTACGGCAGTCAAAACAACCGAAGATGGCTCAGGTTGGCTGGCGCGCGGCGTGAACCTCTCCAATCAGCCAATCACCGTGACGTTCAAGCCCTGGCGGCGTTACGCCAAAGCCCAGCGCATCAACCTTGCCGAACAGCCCATCGAAGCGCTCACCTCTGAAGCCGATGGGAGTATCCGAGTGTACGCTCAACCTTTCCAGGTCATTACGGTAAAATTCTCGCATTCTTGATCATCGAATTGGAAACATGGGACTCGCAAGATGACGCAAAAGAAATACAAACAAGAATTGGCGTTATACGTGACTTTAGCCTCGCTCATCGTCGTCTTCCTGGTTGCCTGTAACGGCAAGGTTGCCGAACAGCCGTCAGCCTCTCAACCGGCTATCGAGCTGCAACCCTGCCAATTGTCCATGCCAGGGGTGGCGCTGCGCCTGGATGCCAGGTGCGGTAAACTCGCCGTTTTCGAGGACCGCCAGGCTCAGTCTGGCAGGCAAATCGAGTTGAACATCGCGGTGATTCCCGCCGTCAGCCGCAACCCGGCGCCAGACCCCATTTTCTTCCTGGCAGGCGGTCCCGGCGAGGCAGCCACCGAATCCTACCTGGTGGTTTATTCTGCCTTCCAACTGGCAAACCAAAAGCGCGATATCGTCCTGGTAGATCAACGCGGCACGGGCGGTTCGAACCCATTGGACTGCCCAAACCTGAGCGCTGAGGCGACCCCCGCAGCAGAGTCAGGCGCATACGATGAAACTGCATTGTACAAAGCCTGCCTCGAAGCGCTCGACGCCGACCCTCGGCTGTATACCACTGCCATAGCCGCCGACGATCTCGACCAGGTGCGGGAGGCGTTAGGCTACCCGCAAGTCAACCTGTATGGCGCTTCCTACGGCACGCGCGTTGCATTGGCTTACGCCCGGCAGCATCCTGAACGCCTGCGCGCCATGATCCTGGACGGCGTCGTCCCAATGGACTGGACGCTGGGACCTGCCATCGCCGGAGATGCCCAGCGCGCCCTCGACTTGATCTTCTCACGATGCAAAACAGACGCTGAATGCAGCCAGCGGTTTCCCAACCTGGAGGGCGAATTCCAGGCGCTGCTGGCTGGGCTGGCTGACGCTCCCCGGCAGGTCGCCCTCGATCACCCCGTGACGGGCGAGCCAATCGAGTTCACTTTGACCGGCGACCTGTTTGCCAGCCTGGTGCACACCTCCAGTTACGCTCCAGAGACGGCTGCGCTGCTGCCGCTGATGATTCACACAGCTCACGAGCAGGATGATTTCACCCAATTTGCCGCCATGGCGCTTTCGAACTTCGAAACGCTCTATGCCAGCCTCAGCCAGGGGATGCGTTTTTCGGTCGTTTGTTCTGAAGACGCCCCCTTTATGAAAGATACGCCTGCCAGCCGCGGCTACCTGGGCGATTTTTACACTCGCTCCTTCTTGCAAATCTGCGAAGTCTGGCCGCCGGGTGATATTCCAGCCGACTTCAAAAAGCCAGTGTACTCCGAAGTGCCCACCCTCCTGCTTTCAGGCGAAGCAGACCCGGTCACGCCGCCGTCGAATGCTGCCCAGGCTGCCCAAACCCTGCCTAACAGCCTGCAGATCACCGTTCCAGGGCAGGGGCACGTCGTCATTTTCCGCGGCTGCCTCCCGCGCCTGGCAACACGTTTCATCGAGACAGCCTCGCTGGATGGACTGGACACGAGCTGTGTCAAGGAAATCGAACCCATGCCATTCTTTTTGAACGTCAACGGACCCAAACCATGATACGCGTGACGAACCTGCATAAATCCTTCAATTCTATCAAAGCCCTATCGGGCGTCAGCTTCGAGGCTCCCGATGGCTGTATTACCGGCTTGCTGGGTCCCAATGGGGCTGGCAAGACCACCACGTTACGCATCTTGTACGCCTTGCTGCATCCTGATCAGGGCAAGGCAGAAGTGGACGGCTACGATACTCAGAAGCAGTCCATCCAGGTTCAACAGCGCATTGGCGCGCTGCCCGATAGCATCGGGTTATACCCGCGCCTGACCGCCCGGGAGAACATCCGTTATTATGGTCAACTTCACGGCTTGAGAGGCAGCGAACTCGAAGCCCAAATTGACCGCCTGGTGCAATTGCTGGATATGCAGGATTTCGAAAACAGGCGCACCGAAGGCTTCTCCTCGGGGCAGCGCGTCAAGGTTGCCATTGCCCGCGCCCTGGTGCACCAGCCTAAAAATGTGCTTTTGGATGAACCCACCAATGGATTGGATGTGATGAGCACGCGCGCCATGCGCAGTTTCATCCGCCAATTGCGTGACGAGGGAAAATGCGTCCTGCTGTCCAGCCACATCATGCAGGAAATTGCTGCGTTGTGCGATCACATCGTCATCCTCAGCCGGGGCGTCGTCGTGGCGCAGGGCGCGCCGGAAGACTTGCTCAACCAAACGCGCCAGGCGAACCTGGAAGATGCCTTTGTGGCTGCCATAGGATCCGAGGAAGGACTGGAACGATGAATGCTGTGAGAGATTCCCTGAACCGCATCGGCGTTGTACTGCTCAAAGAGACGCTGGATAACCTGCGCGACCGCCGCTCGATTTTCAGCGCGCTGGCATCCTCCTTGATTGGACCGGTGCTGCTGCTGGTGATGATCGTCATCGTAGGACGCACGTTTTTCCGCGACCAGATCGAAAATAAAGTTCAATTAGCCGTGCAGGGCGCGGAAAATGCTCCCACGTTGCTGTCATACCTGCGCCAGCGCAACATCGAAATCATCCCGCCACCCGCAGATCCTGCTGAAGCCGTGCGCAACGGCGACTTGAACATCGTGTTGGTCATCCCCCCGACTTACGGCGAAGACTTTTCCAAAGGCAAGCCGGCAACCCTGCAGCTCATCCTGGATAGCTCGCGCCAATCTGCCGTTGCAGACATTCAGCGGGTCATGGATTTATTGGAATCCTATTCGGACACGATGGCTTCGCTCAGGCTGATGGCGCGCGGCATCAGCCCCGAGGTGATCACGCCGCTGGCAATGGAACGGCTGGACGTCTCCACGCCCCAAACCCAGGTTCTGGTATTTCTGAACATGCTGCCGTACTTTGTCATCCTGGTGGTGTTCGTCGGCGGCATGTACGTCATCATCGACACCACTGCCGGCGAGCGGGAGCGCGGCTCGCTCGAACCGCTGCTCATCAACCCGGTGCATCGTTGGGAATTCGTGCTTGGAAAGCTGGGCGCTTCTCTGCCGTTCGCCTTGCTGGCATTGGTGGCGACGCTGGCGGCATTTGCCATCTGCTTTAACGTCTTCCCTGTGGAAGAATACGTCGGTTTTCAACTTTCACTGGATGTCAAGGCGCTTGTGGGCATCTTCTTTATCTCGCTTCCCATGGTGCTGCTGGCTTCTGCGCTGCAAATGATCGTGACCACCTTCACCCGCAGCTTCAAGGAGGCGCAAACCTATGTGGGCTTTTTGCCGCTCATCCCTGCGCTGCCGGGCATTGGATTGGCGTTCATGCCGGTCAAAGCGACCTTGTGGATGATGCTCATTCCCACCTTTGGGCAGCAATTATTGATCAACCAGATGCTGCGCAGCGAGCCAATCAGTTCGCTCAACGTGGCGGTTTCAACCGCGATAACCCTAGCCGCTGCTGTGATTTTGATACTGATCGCCATCCACCTTTACCAGCGCGAGCGCATCATCTTCGGCGCGCGCTGATGGACCCATACGGCTGGTTATCGGGATGAATTGATTCGCTCACATCCATGCAACTTCACTCGTAAGTAGCCGTATAATCATTTGAAAGTAATGGAAAGATTCATCAATTACAAAAGGAGTTCCCCATGAATCAACGCCCAGGATGCCTGTCCGGCTTGCTCAAGCTGGCTTTTCTCAACGTCATTTTTGACTGGCTGCAGGAACGCTTCGGCTTCGGGCGCGGTCTCTCTTGCACTGGCTGCGGTTGCGGATTTATACTATTGATCCTCCTGATCATCCTGAGTTGTTCGGTGATCACCGGAACAGACTGGTTCAGGTTGAGTTTCTAATGGTCAAAATCGTCACCGACACCCTCTCCTGCCTGCCGCAGGAATTTGCCCGCCAGCACGGCATACCGGTCATCCCTCAAGTCATCAATTTTGGAGAAAAGAGTTATCTCGAGGGCATTGACATGGATAACGCTGCATTCTTCAAGATGCTGCGATCATCGTCTCAACTGCCCAAGACCGCAGCGCCGCCGGTAGAACTCTTTGTCAAGGAGTTCTCGAAGCTGGCATCTCAGGGAGAACCGATCTTATGCCTGCATCCCTCCAGCGAAGTCAGCGGGACGGTTCGTTCGGCGCTCACCGCCGCGGCTGAATTTCCGGGCGCGACCATCCGCGTGATCGATACCCGCCTGATTGGTACGCCGCTCGGCACGCTGGTGCAGTTAGCGGCTGAATGGGCGCAGCAAGGTCTCGACATCGATACAATCGAAAAGCGCGTTCAAGAAATGATTCCCCGCTGCCGCATTTATTTCCTGGTCGCCACGCTGGACTACCTGGCGCGCGGCGGGCGCATTGGCGGCGCGCAGGCGCTCTTGGGCAGCCTGCTGCAAATCAAGCCCATCCTGACCTTTCGCGATGGGCGCGTCGATCAATTCGAGAAGGAGCGAACCCACCGCACGGCGCTGGCGCGGCTGAAACAACTTGTGATTTCCGACTATCCTTCAGGCGGCGAAGGATACCTGACCGTCATGCACGCCGATGTCCCCGAACAGGGCAAGCAACTGGCTGCCGACCTGGCAGCAGCGCTGAACCTGGAGCAGGTGCCTGTAGCAGATGTCCCGCCTGCCATCGCCACCCACGGCGGTCCTGGCGTTCTGGGAGTGGCATACTTCGTCGCTGGCTAAAGGACTAGCGCCGCTCGAGGCGGTACAATTCGACCCCGGGCACTTTGACCAGGCGAAAACCTGAGAGATTATCATATTTTCTGGTCAGGTAAACTGGGCGTGTGGCAAGCGATTGGCGCATAAAATCCAGCGTCATTCTCGAGGGGTTGATATCCCACAAGGTGCGATATGTTTCGAAGACAAGGATGCCTGTCCGCTCCTGTTCGATGTGCGCCACGTACAACAGGGGATAAGCCATGTCCCAAGTGGTAAAGATGATGGCATCATCTTCTACTTTATTGATGACTTGCGCCGCGTATCGGTGTGGGTAATTGGGGTCGTGCACCGGATAGGGATACCAGCGAAATTCTTCACGCGTCAAAAAATTGATTTTGGCTGCCTTCCAGGACTTCTGCAGGTTGGTTGCATAAGGGCGAATCATCGAGAATACCAACGCAGCAGCGAAGGTCGCCCCAACGACTCCGCGTGCCCACCGGCGCAGGATGGGCAGCCTGCCCACGAGATAAGTCGCCAGCGCAACGCTGGCGCCAGCGCCCACGCCCGCCAGGATTGCCAGCGGCGTAAAGGTTGGGATATAGAATGCCCAAATGTCATAAATCTGATAGGTGAGGACGAAAGACAACAACCCCAGCCCCGAAAGCAGTAATAACACGCCTTCCAGCCATTGCGCCGGCGCCCCAAGCAAGCGCCATCCCTGCCTGTCGCGCCGACCAGGGAAGAATAATAAATACAGCAGCCCAACCCCAGCCAGCCCAAAGAACAACGCCGGAAAGTCATTCTGCATCTCCTGGACATAGCGCTCCCATTGACTGCGCACCTGGTCAGGACTATCCTGCGCCATCACCTCATGAAACATGCGACCCGAGGCAAGGTATTTGAAACGCGTCCAGAAATTGGCGTCGAATTCATCCGGGTCGATCTGCCACACGTCCAGGTTATACCGAGCCGAGACCAACAGGTTATTGCTCGGCGGGTTGTGCCTGTCGAGCGCCCAAAAAGCTCCCAGCCACAAGCCCAAGCCCAAAACCCCGCCTGCCAGGGCAGCCAAAAGCGTTCTGCGCCAGCCGGGCTTTCGAATGACGCCCAGGGCGATGGCGACAGCCACCGCCGGCGCAATCAGCGGCGCCATGCCATGCACGCCAATGCTGGCGCCGCCAACAACGCCTGCCCAAAACAACCATCCGTTACGACTACTTTTACGCCACAGGATGACGAGGAACAGAACCAGGGCAATGAAGAAAGTCGCCGGCGTGTACACTTCTGCCATCACGGCATGCCACCAAAACAGAGGCGTCAGCGCCAACGCTGCCGATCCTGCCCCCGCTGCCAGGCGCGCCGAAAAACTCGCCGAACGACCCAAGAGCGCAGCAGCGCACAAATACACCAACGCCAGCGTCAGGCTGCCAAAGACTGCCGAGCTCAGGTTGATTCGGTAGGCAATGTCACGAACCGGCAGCCAGGTGAACGGTTTCAAGAGCAAAAAGTAGATTGGGTAGCCGGTGGGATGTCCTAAACCAAGCGTCTTTCCCAGCACCTGAAATTCACCGCCGTCTCCAAGCAAAAGCGTGGGGACGAGCGTTCGAATGTAGAGTAATAAACTAAGAAGAAAGATCAAACCTGCCAGCCAGCCATCTGTGGGAGATAAGGGGCGTCGTTTTCTCATGCTGATTTCATCGCTCACGGTATGTTTCCTTTTCCCTTCCCTCTGTTACAATATAGCTTGAAATTGACCTCGGAGATACTCTATGAAACCCTTGAAATGGTGGCAAACATCCGTATTCTATCAGATTTACCCGCGCAGCTTTGCCGATAGCAACGGCGACGGCATCGGCGACCTGCCTGGCATCACTGCAAAACTGGATTATCTGAAGGATTTGGGAATCGACGCCATCTGGCTTTCGCCGCATTACCCCTCGCCGCAGTTCGATTGCGGCTATGATGTCGCTGATTACACAGCCGTCGAGCCTGAATATGGCACGCTGGAAGATTTCAAAACGTTCCTGGAAGGAGCGCATTCCCGCGGCATCCGCGTCATCCTGGATTTGGTGCTCAACCATACCTCCCACCTGCACCCCTGGTTCCTGGAATCACGCTCCAGCCGCCATAACCCCAAGCGCGATTGGTATATCTGGCGGGATGGACGGGACGGCGGACCGCCCAACAACTGGGAGTCTGCGTTTGGCGGCTCTGCCTGGGAGTATGACGCCCAAACAGACCAGTATTACTATCACTACTTCTTCAAGGAACAGCCTGATTTGAACTGGCGAAACCCAGAGGTCAAGCAAGCCATGTTCGACGCCGCTCGCTTTTGGCTGAAGCTGGGCGTCGATGGCTTCCGCCTGGACGCCATCGGTACGATCTTCGAACATCCCGATATGCCCGACCATCCTGGCGAATATGACATGATCGAATTGGGCAGGCTTTGGATGGCAGCGACCGATGATGAAGAAAAACGCCGGCTTGGGGCGATGTGGATGCAAATGTTCGCTTATCAGGTTGACCAGCCAGGCATGCACGAGCTGATGCAGGAGCTTCGCCGGGTCATTGATGAATTCCCCGACCGCATGCTGGTGGCAGAAGACAGCAACATTGCCTACATGGGCAATGGCGACAATGAGATGCATTTGGTGTTCAACTTTCCTTTGATGCGCAACGAACGCCTCACCCCTGTGATCATCCGCCGCAACCAGCGGGAACGCCTGGCAGAACTGGCAAAGGTATCCCCAGAAGCCTGGGCATGCAACACCCTGGGCAATCATGACTCGCCGCGCGTGTTCAACCGCTGGGGCGATGACATGCATGACGCCGAACTTGCCCGAATCAACCTGGCGCTGATGCTCACGCTCAAGGGGACGCCTTTCCTTTATAACGGCGAAGAAATCGGCATGACTGACTATATGCTGGAGGACATCTCTCAGTTCAAAGATTTAACCGGCGTTTGGATGTACAACACCCTGCGAGAAAATGGCGCCCCTGAAGCCATAGCGTTCCAAATGGCGCTCGAACGGACGCGGGATAAGAACCGCACCCCCATGCAATGGAGCAACGCCCCCAACGCGGGGTTCAGCCCTGCAGGCGTGCAAACCTGGCTGCCGGTGAATCCCAACTATGCTGAAGGCGTCAACGTCGCAGAGCAGCAAGACGACCCCAACTCGTTGTTGAACTTCTACCGGCGCATGCTCGCCTTCCGCAAGCAAACGCCTGCACTGATCGCCGGCGAATACCAGGAGATTCATAATCACTCGCAGAAATATCTTGCGTTTCTGCGCGTGCTCCCCAGCCAAACCTGCCTGGTAGTGCTCAACTACTCGAACAGCACGCTCAAGCTCGATTTTTCGTCGCTGGGTTCCTCTGCCAGCGTGTCGTTCTCCAGCCGTCAGCGGGAGGCATCGCTCGATTTGAACCTGGTCAGAGTGGAACCCTTCGAAGTGTTGATCGCGCAGCTACCGTAATCCGCCGGATTGGTTGATAAAACCTGGGTATAAATACAGACATCATGAACCCCGCCGCTTCCAACCCCATTCAGTATCACCTCGTCACGCCGGGTCAGTTCAAGCAGCAATCTGGCGAGGCGATCGTCGAAGCGCCGGTGACATTGACGGTGAACGGCGAGGTGTGGCTGACGCTGATGTGCACCCCCGACAACCTGGACGCCCTGGCAGTTGGATTCCTGTTCAATGAAGGCGTCATTGCCTCGAAAGATGAGGTTGCTGACCTGCGCGTCTGCCCTGCCCTGGATAACGTCGACGTCTGGCTCACGCACAACGCCCGGCGCCCTGAGCGCTGGAGCCGCACTTCTGGCTGCACCGGCGGCATGACCGACGCGGCGATTCTGGAGCAGTACAGCCAGGGGATTCCCGCGGTTTCGAGCGGCGAGACCTTCGAAGCGCAGCAGATCAGCCGCCTGGTGGGCAGGCTCTTCGAAGCCCAGGAATTGTACCGCCAAACGGGCGGCGTCCATTCTTCAGCCATCAGCGACGGCAGTCGCCTGTACCTGGTTGCCGAAGACGTCGGTCGCCACAATACGCTCGATAAGCTGGCGGGGCGCCTGCTGCTGGAAGACTTGAACCCGCAGCCGCGCCTCATCATCACCACCGGGCGCATCAGCTCAGACATGCTGCAAAAAGCGGTGCGTATAAGGACAGCCGTGATCGTCTCGCGCACTGCCCCCACCTCGCTCTCGATCGAACTGGCAAAGAAGTGGCAGGTGACGTTGATTGGCTATGCCCGCCGTGACCGATTTTCTATCTACACGCACCCTGAGAGAATAGTGGTCGATCAACGACCCTGAGCAGACCCCTTTACGCAGCCTGCTAATCGGATTTACTGCCTGGATTCTCCAGCCGCACAGCGCAAACCTTGAATTCGGGAATCTTAGCGTACGGATCCAGGGCATCATCCTGCGTAAGCCTATTGGCAGGCGCTTCCCACCAGTGGAAAGCCATGAAAACCGTACCTGGCGGCACGCTTTCGCTTATCCTCGCTCTCGTATCTACCGCTCCGCGCCGGCTCTTGACGACAACTTCCATATCATCCGATAGTCCCATAGCTGCGGCGTCTTCTGGATTGATCTCAACATAGCTGCTCGGATTGCGCCAATGCAAAGGCTCGCTTCGCCTGGTCATTGTTCCGGAGTGATAATGATAGAGCATTCGCCCAGTTGTCAAAATCAGAGGGTATTCAGCGTCAGGCAGTTCGGCGGGGTCTCTGGGAATTACCGCGTGAAACTTGCCTTTCCCTCGTGTGAAATTCTTGGCATGCAGATATGGAGTGCCGCGATGATCTTTGGAAGGGCAGGGCCATTGTAATCCCTGCCTGCTTAACCGTTCGTAACTCATACCCTGGTAGATGGGCGTCACAGCCGCTAACTCATCGAAAATAGCTGACGTTCCAGGATAAACCCAGTAAGCTGGTTCGCGCTCGATGCCCATTTGCTTATCAAAACGCGCGGCAATATCACAAATTATTCTCCAATCTAACCAGGCTTCCCCTGGCGAATTTATAACCGGGGTAAGCAACTGAACGCGTCGTTCGGTGTTGGTAAAAGTGCCATCCTTTTCCAGCCAGGATGCTGCTGGGAGAATAACATGCGCATATTGCGCCGTTTCACTGGGGAAGATATCCTGCACAACCAGTAAATCAAGACGGCGCAAAGCTTGTTCGACATGGTTGATATTTGGATCTGATATCATCGGGTTTTCACCCATCACATACATGGCGCGCACTTTACCTTCGGCAGCGGCATGCATGGCTTCTACAACGGTCAAGCCCACCCGGTCGGGGAGTTTTTCTGCCCCCCAAGCTTCCGCCAGCGCTGCGCGTTTTTTCTCATCCTCAACCAGGGCATAACCGGGAAAATAATTGACCAGGCAGCCTACATCGCATGCCCCCTGCACGTTCGACTGTCCGCGCAACGGATTGATTCCTGTAGAGGGCTTCCCAATCTGTCCACAAAGCATGACGAGATTCGCCAAAGTCTTGACGATATCCGTGCCATTACTCCGCTGAGTGATCCCCATCGCATAAAGTAGAGTGCTATGCCCGCGTCCATCGGAAAAGATTGATTTTCCGCGGGAGCGTTCACCCAAAGCATATATACGGGCAGCCTCTTCGATCTGTTCTACAGGCGCCCCCGATATCAATGACGCATGCAGCGGTGTATAATTTTGTAATGATTCTCTAAACTCTTCGTAGCCTTCCGTCCGCTCAGCGATGAAAGCTTCATCCACCCATCCCTCACGGACGATCGTATGCATGATTGCCAGGAAAACATAGATATCGGTGCCTGGCTTTACTTGTAAGAAAAGCGTCGCATGTTCGCACAGTGGGATTCGCCGCGGGTCTATAATGATCAGATTTGCTCCACGCTGAACCGCCCTTATTACTTCATAACCGATCACCGGATGCGCTTCGGATGTATTCGAACCGGTGATGAGGATGCAATCAGCGTCACGAATTTCCTGGATCGAATTGGTCATTACGCCACTTCCCAAAGCCTGAACTAGCCCCGACACAGAGGCGCTGTGGCAAAGCCGGGCGCAATGATCAATATTGTTTGTGCCAATTCCTACCCGTATGAATTTCTGGAAAAGATAATTGTCTTCATTCGTACAACGCGCCGATGCCAGTCCCATCACAGCCTCAGGACCCGATTCTTTTACGATCATCGCAAGCTTTTTTGCAACCACGTCAAGAGCAGTATCCCAATCCACCGAGATATAATTCTGATCAATGATATCTTTCCTGTTAGCAAGCTGTGATTTATCTTGTTCTTTCCAGGGATTAGCCGTTAGTCCAAATTCATACGCCACATCTCGCCGGATTAGTGGATGTGTCAGCCGATCAGGATGAGTGGCAAAGTCCCACCCGAAGCGCCCTTTTGTGCACAGAAATTCATCGTTTACAGGGTTATTAGGTGTCGCCTGAGCATAAACAATCATGCCATTCCGCACCGCATATTCAACTCGACAACCAACGCCGCAATAACCGCAGATCGTCTCGACGCGTGTTAATTCCCATTCTCGCCCTTTACCTTTGCGTGAAACTGGCATTAACGCCGCTGTTGGACAAACCTGGATACAATTACCGCAGAAAACACACGTAGAGTCGATCATCGGTCCATCGAAAGGCGTTGCAACGTGGCTTTGAAATCCGCGCCCGGCGATCTCTATTGCATTTGCTCCAACGATCTCCTCACATACCCGCACACACCGCCCGCACAATATACAATATTTATGATCGCGGATAAAGAAAGGATTATCGTCTTGGTACAACGAGCGAGGAATTGTCTTGTGAAAACTAGTTTCTGAAACGCCAAACTCGTATGCGTATTTTTGCAGCGCACAACTACCAGCTTTTTCACAGGTCACACAATCGAGCGGGTGTTCTGAAACGAACAGGTTGATAATTTCACGTCGAACGGCGGTCAGTTGTTCACTTTGTGTACGAATAATCAAACCGTCGGAACACTGAATCCCGCACGCCGGAAATAGACCAGGCTTGCCTTCGATCTCTACCAGGCAAAGACGGCAACCGCCTGATATACTCAATTGCGGGTGATAACATAAATGCGGGATGTGAATATTGTGTTCTAGCGCCGCTTGCAGTACATTAACCTCAGACGAAACCTGGATTTCTTTCCCATCGATAATTAGTTTTGGCATGGCTTGCTCCCTATCAGTCAATGACTTAATCTGTTTATTTGATCAACGCCTCATATTCATGCCTGAAGTGCCTTAACGTACTCATAACAGGACTGGGTGCATACTGCCCCAAACCACAGAGACTGGTGTCCTTGACCAACTCACATAATTTTTCAATCTTGTCCAAATCATCGAGCGTGCCTTTACCTTCGAGCAATTTGTCAAGTAAGTCACGTATCCGGACAGTTCCCACGCGGCACGGCAGGCATTTGCCACAGCTTTCATCAACACAGAAGTCAATGAAGAAACGTGCGAAATTGGGCATCCGAGTGGTTTCGTCAATAATCACCAAACCGCCTGACCCCATGATAGACCCAAGTTGTTTCAGGCTTTCATAGTCGATTTGAGTATCCATAAAAACAGCCGGGATACAGCCGCCACTCGGGCCACCTGTTTGGGCAGCCTTAAATTCAAGATCTCCAGGTATTCCACCGCCAATCTCATACACAACTTCGCGCAAAGTGATACCCATCGGAACCTCGATTAAACCGGTGTTACGCAACTGCCCAGCAAGCGCAAAAACTTTCGTCCCTTTACTCTTTTCCGTTCCAATCCCAGCAAACCAATCAGCTCCTTTATTAATAATCGTAGGCACATTTGCTAAAGTCTCGACATTATTAATCACGGTAGGCGCGCCCCATAATCCCGATGTAGTGGGATATGGCGGGCGGATGCGTGGTATTCCGCGCTTCCCTTCGATCGAATGAATCAACGCCGTTTCCTCACCACAGACAAACGCCCCAGCGCCGATACGGACATCAGCATCAAAACTAAAATTCGTTCCTAACACCGTCTTTCCCAAGATACCATACCGCCGCGCCCAGCGGATTGCACGCGAGATTCGTTCTATCGCAATCGGATACTCGCCGCGAATATACAAATAGCCGTAGTTAGCACCAGTGGCATACCCACAGATGATCATACCTTCCAGGACTTGGTGTGGGTCGTCTTCCATAACAGTACGATCCATATATGCGCCGGGATCGCCTTCATCGCCGTTGACAATCACGTATTTCTTAGGCGCGGTTTCTTTACGGGCAAGATGCCACTTCAAACCAGTTGGGAATCCTGCGCCGCCACGCCCACGCAGTCCGCTATGCAGGATCTCATCGCAGACTTGTTCCGGCGTCATCTCGCGTAGCACACGCGCCAGCGACTGATAACCGCCATGCGCAAGATAATCTTCGATTTTTTCGGGATTTATAAATCCGGTATTTCTGAGCACTACTTTTACCTGTTTGGAAAAAAACGGCAAGTCCAAGGGGATTATATAATCTTGCAGTTGAGCCTGCGCCATGCTTGCACGAAGATGAATAAAGTTGTAAGGCGCAACAGATTCATCTTGTTCCAGCTCAGCGGTGATGTCGGGCTGAGAAATATGACGAGCAACAATCTGCTTAGCAATCTCGGTAGAAACATTGCCGTAAAGCACCGGAGCTTCATCACGCGTTTCTACGCGGACTAATGGTCCTTTACTGCACAAGCCCATACAACCTGTCTTGACGACTTCGACCTCATTTTCTTCACATCTACACGCCGCTACTGCCTGCTCCAGTGTAGTGTGAATATCCCCTGCTCCTGCCGAGAGGCAAGCTGTACTGTTGCAGCAGAAAATCCGATGACGAAATTTTGCCTGCCGTTCACGCTCTTTCTGAGCGATTGTAAGAAGTCGTGAGTCATCCATCGTACCTCTCTTTCGAGTGAATCATAATATCTCTAACGCGCGTCAGGATACCTTCAGGCGTTTCTTTACCATGAATTTCACCATCCAAAACCACCACAGGAGCCAGCCCACAGCTACCCAAGCAACGCACCATAATCAAGCTAAACTGACCATCAGGCGTGGTTGAACCGGGTTTGATATTAAATTCATCAGAAAGCGCCTGCATAATCCGGGCTGACCCTTTTACATGACAGGCTGTACCTGCGCAGACAATACAATTATGCTCGCCAAGCGGCAAAAAGGTAAACATATGGTAAAAAGTCGCTACGCCGTAAATCCGGCTTAGTGGGACCCTCAATTGGCGAGCGACATAAATCAACGAGTCTTTGGGCAGATAGCCAAATGTCTCTTGAACTGTATTTAACACTTCAAGCAAAGAGTCTCTTTCATAGTTAAAACGCTTGATAACGCGATCAATCGCTTTATAACGAACGTCACCGCCTGGATATGGGTCTTTTGTCTGGGTTAACATCCTATCTCCTCTTGTACTGAAATTAGCATAAACTTGGAACCAGTTTATTCGCTGACATCAATCCGCTTATAAAGAGTAACCTGACTATCTTCAATACACTTTTATTTCGAAATTTCGTTTGAATTTCCGGCGAATTCAACCCAAGAACATCTTGTGAGGTATGCATGGATTAAAAGAAGTTTATGAATGCATCTAAGGAATTCGATGAAATTATTGGAAGCCTTTTGGTGGTGATTGAATGGAGATTGGAATTTCGAATATTTTGAGTTATTATACATGACACCATTTAGAAAGGCAACCAAACAAGATTCGATGCCTTAAGACTTCAGCCGAAATGATTTGCAGTTAAGAACTTACTTAGAATACTTTACGTTCCAGGGTTGCCAGGAGTAAAATCACCTCGATTTTTGTCAACATTCACCTCCAAAGGATCAAGTATGAAGAAAACATCACTGGGGCTTGCCTTGGGCGGCGGCGGGGCGCGTGGACTTGCCCACATCGGCGTGTTGAAGGTTTTGGAAAACGAAAACATCCCGGTTCATTATGTCAGCGGCACCAGCATGGGAGGCATCATTGCGGCGGGCTATGCCGTCGGCTTGAACGCCGCCGCGCTGGAGGAAATCGCCCTCGAAATGTCTGACATACGCAACATGCTGCGCCTGATGGACGTTCACCCCAACAAGCGGGGACTGATGGAAGGCAAGCGCGTCCGCCACTACCTCATCGAGAGAATGGGCTTAGACGTTGATTTTTCGCAATTGCGCATCCCCCTGGCGGTCGTCGCAGTCGATTTGGCTCGCGGCAAGCGCGTGGTGCTCAAATCTGGTCGCGTGATCGATGCTGTGATGGCAACCAGCGCCTTTCCAGGCGTTTTCGAAATGGTGTACTGCGACGACATGCTGCTGGTAGATGGCGGCATGCTCGATAACGTGCCAGCCAGCGCCGCCCGTGAATTGGGCGCGCAGACGGTCATCGCCGTCAGTGTAACCCCGCGTTTCCCGCGCGAAACCGTTCCAGTCGAAGTACTCCAAACGCGTCTACTGCCGCCCATCTTCCCGCTGTTTACAGAAGAGCTCTACCGGGCTGCCATGGTCATGACGGCGGAAATTACCCGCGTCCGCCTGGAAGAAGCCAGACCCGAGCTGGTGCTTTACCCAGAAATTCCCGATAACCTATCGGTTTTTCTGGGTTTCGCAAGGGCGGCGGAAGCGATTGCCGCTGGAGAACAAGCGGCGCGCCATGCCCTTCCAGAAATCCTAAAGTTGGTCGCTCCTTAGCGATTATGCTGCGCGAGATTTCCTTGCACCTATGTGGTTGCCCTTCGGAGTCTTTTCATGCCGGACCAATCTAAAATTTTCCTGCAAAATCTGAAAGATGAACGCAATGCCGTTTATCTCTACCGAGCGCTCTCTGAAATCGAAAAAACTGAACAAACTTCTGCAATTTACCGCCGCATGGCTGAAGTCGAGGCAAACCATGCTGACTTTTGGGAAAAGAAACTCAAAGAGATTGGCGTGGAAGCGCCAGCCTTTAAGCCAACCTGGCAGACGCGCACCTTGACCTGGCTGGCTCGCCGTTTTGGGGTGGCGTTCATCACGCCTACCGTCGCGGCGATGGAACGCCGCGTCAGCCGCGACCTGAGCGGTGTTTCCAAGGGCGATCCTTCCCTGCGTCAAATGTCCGCAGAGGAAACATCGCATGCGCGCATGCTGGCGCAAATCGCCCAATCAAAATCCGGCGGCATTGCAGGAAGCGCCCTGGCTCAACTGGAAGGTCGCCACCGCACCGCTGGAGGCAACGCGCTGCGCGCAGCAGTTTTGGGGGCAAACGACGGCTTGGTGTCTAACTTGAGCCTGGTGATGGGCGTCGCCGGCGCCGAGTTGAGCAACCAGTCCATCTTGATCACCGGGCTGGCTGGACTGCTCGCCGGGGCTTGTTCGATGGCTTTGGGCGAGTGGCTGTCGGTGCAAAGCTCGCGCGAATTGTATCAACACCAGATTCAAATCGAAGCGCAGGAAATTTTGGCAGCGCCCGAGCAGGAAGCTGAAGAACTGGCGTTGATTTACCAGTCGCGCGGCGTGGAAAAAGAGCAGGCGCAAGAGATGGCGCGGCGAATCATGCAGGAACAAGATTCTGCCCTGGATGCCTTGGCGCGCGAGGAATTGGGAATCGACCCAAAAGAACTGGGCGGTTCAGCCTGGGAAGCCGCCATCACTTCGTTTTTGCTGTTTGCGGTCGGCGCCATCATTCCCGTCTTTCCGTTCATCTTCGTCAGCGGTTCTCGTGCGATCATTGCCAGCCTGTTGGTAAGCGTCCTCGGGCTTTTTGCCATTGGCGCTGGAATCACGCTCTTCACCGGGAAACCTTTGGCATGGTCCGGCATGCGCCAGGTGCTGTTTGGATTGGCTGCCGCCGCCATCACCTTCACCCTGGGGAGGCTGATCGGCGCCAGCCTGGGCGGATAGCGGCATGAATCAATTCCACCACCTGGATTTGGACAATCGGCAAACGAACCAGAGCACGGCGCAAAATATCGAAAAGCTGCTGAACCAATGGCGTTCAGAACCCTCCATCCGTGAGAACATCCCGGCATGGCGGACGATACCCGCGCGCCAGCCGGAATACGAACCCCTCCCATCCGATCTGCACTCCCATCTGCGCCAGGCGCTGGAAATGCTGGGCGCCAAGTCGCTGTATTCCCACCAATCAGCCGCCTGGAATATCGCCAGGCAAGGGGGCAATCCCATCGTCGTCACCGGCACTGCCAGTGGAAAAACCCTGTGCTTCAACTTGCCAGTGCTGCAAATGACGCTGGAAGACCCAGATGCCCGTGCGCTTTATATCTATCCAACCAAAGCCCTGGCGCAAGACCAGCTTGCCAGCCTGAAACGCCTCAGCGGGTCTGAGCTGGTACAGGCTGCCATTTATGACGGCGATACCCCCCAAAACGCCCGCTCAGCCATTCGCGATCACGCCCGCATCGTAATTACCAATCCAGATATGCTCCACCTCGGCATTTTGCCCCACCACACCAATTGGAGCAGATTCCTGCAAAACTTGCGCATGATTGTCATTGACGAGATGCACATCTACCGCGGCGTGTTCGGTTCGCACGTCGCCAATGTCCTGCGGCGGCTGATGCGCCTGGCTCGCTTTTACGGCGCCTTGCCGCAATTCATCCTGACTTCTGCCACCATCGGCAACCCGGTCGAGCTTGCCAGGACCTTGACCGAAGCAGACGTTACGCCGGTTGACCAAGATGGCTCTGCCAGGGGCGAAAAGGTCTTCTTGATCTATAACCCGCCCCTGGTCAACCCAGAGCTGGGCATCCGCGCCAGTCTGTTACAGGAATCCATCCGCCTGGCGGATGACCTCCTGGCTTACGACCTGCAAACCATTCTCTTCGGACGAACCCGCCGGACAGTCGAGATCATGCTGCGATACCTGCGGGAAAAGTCATCGAGTGTCGCCGGGGCGCAAATCCGCGGTTATCGCAGCGGCTACCTTCCCCGCCAGCGCCGCGAGATCGAGAAAGGACTTCGCCATGGCGAGGTGCGGGCGGTGATTGCCACCAATGCGCTCGAACTCGGCATCGACATCGGCGAGATGAGCGCCGCCCTGCTGGCTGGCTACCCGGGGAGCATCGCCTCCACCTGGCAGCAGGCGGGGCGCGCCGGGCGCGGGCTGGCGCCGTCGGTCTCTGTGTTCGTGGCGTCAGCCAATCCGCTGGATCAATACCTGGCTGCTCACCCTGAATACTTCTTCGGTCGTTCCCCAGAGCTGGGATTGATCAACCCGGATAACCTGCTCATCCTGTTGGCGCACCTTCGCTGTGCGGCGTTTGAACTCCCTTTTCAATCCGGCGAAAGCTTCGGCAAAGTCCCTGCAGAGCTGGTCAAGGAATTTCTCGACATCCTGGTGCAAGAGGGTTCTTTGCACGCCTCCGGGAACAAATACTTCTGGATGGCTGATCAATATCCCGCCCAAACCATTTCGCTGCGCAGCGCCTCCGCCGATGTCATCGTCTTGCAGGCTGAGCTTGCCGGCGTGAAAACGACCGTAGGCAGCGTTGACATCCCCAGCGCTGCCATGCTGGTGCACCCGGGGGCGGTTTACCTGCACGAAGGGCAGACCTTCCTGGTCGAGGCGCTCGACCTGGACAACAAAATCGCCTATTTGACCCCGGCTGACGTCGAATACTATACGCAGCCTATGGGCGACACCCTCGTTCAAGTGCTGTCAACTGCCGGCGAACTGCCCGTCAAGGGGGCGGTCAAAGCGCATGGCGAAGTACAGGTCACCAGCCGAATCACCGCCTTCCGCAAGATTCGCTGGCATACCCACGAACACCTGGGCGTCGGAGAAGTCAGCCTGCCGCCCACCGACTTGTTCACCACCGGTTACTGGCTTGCCGTCGCCCCAGCCACCGTCGCCCAGCTTCAAGCCGAGGGTCTGTGGAGCAATGCGCCCAATGATTACGGACCCGGCTGGGAAAAACTGCGCCTGCAGGTTCGGCAGCGCGATGGTTACCGCTGCCAGGCTTGCGGCATGATGGAAAGCGACCGCGAGCATGATGTCCATCATAAAGTGCCTTTCCGCGCCTTCACCTCTGCCGAGCAGGCAAACCAGCTATCGAACCTGGTAACGCTCTGCCGTGAATGCCATCGGAAAGCCGAAACCGCCGTCCGCATCCGCAGCGGGCTGGCTGGGGCGGCATACGCCCTGGGCAACCTGGCGCCGCTCTACCTGATGTGCGACCCGGCGGATATTGGCATCCATTCAGATCCGCAATCGCCCATTGCTGCGGGGCAGCCGGTCATTGTCATTTACGATCAGGTGCCGGCGGGCATCGGCTTTAGCGAACGGTTATTCGAGCTGCACGCCGAACTGCTTCAGCGCGCCTTTGAACAAATCACCCGTTGCCCCTGCGCCGATGGCTGCCCCTCCTGCGTCGGACCCGGCGGCGAAGTGGGATATGGCGGGAAAAAAGAGGCGTTAGCGCTCTTGCGGGCGTTGACATGAAGAAAATCTACTGTCCCTCGAGCAGCCGCGAAAATTCCCAATATGCCGGCTTGGGCTGGTACTTCCCGTCGAAGATCAGCGCATCGCCATAACCCGCGAAGAAATCAGGTATCCAGGAATACCGATCCGTAAAGCCCCAGGTCACGAGCGCTGTACAATTGCTCGACCGCAAGCAGACATCGAGAACATCCCGATAGACCAACGCCTGCCAGGCAAGCGTCTCAGCATCCACCGGCTGCTTCAGGCGCACGTCCAGTTCCGTGATGTGCACCTGAATGCCCAGTTCCGCAAAGCGTTTGATATAACCTTCCAGGTAGCGCGGTGAAGGCGCATTCACCAGGTGCATTTGCAGCCCAATCCCATGGATGGGCGCTCCCGCCTCGAGCAAATCTTTGACCAGTTGGTAAGCTGCTTCTGACTTTGCGCCAGGGATTTCGATGTTATAGTCATTGTAAAACAGCAAAGCCTGTTCATCTGCCTCGTTTGCCCAGCGAAAAGCCTTGGCAAGGTAATCATCGCCGAGGCACCGTTGCCAGAGGGTTTGTCTGCGACTGCCGTTTTCCTCCAGCGCTTCGTTGACCACATCCCAGGCAAATACTCTGCCGCGGTAATGTCCCACCAGGGTTTGGATGTGCTCTTTCAGGACAGTCTCCAATTCGTCGCAGCCGAGAGCGTTCACCCAGGCTGGCAGTTGTTGATGCCAGACCAACGTATGCCCTCGCACCTGCATGCCATGCCCGGCGGCAAATTCGACCAGCTTATCCGCCTGGCTGAAATCAAAAACAGATCGCTGCGGCTGAATGAAGGAGAACTTCATGACATTCTCCGGCGTCAGGACATTGAATTCCCTGGCTAAGACCTCCGCGTACGCCGCGTCCCTTTCCAGCGGTTCGACAGCCACCGCTGCGCCGATGAGAAAACCGCGTTGTTGCGCCATTTCCCTCAATGGCGGCGCATTGACATTTGGCGTTGGGGTGAACTCCGGTCCTGGCATCCATACAGTTTCGGTCATTCGACTTCCCTCAGGCTGAAATATAGGAATTTGCCTCAGCAGGAACAGGCTGGCAAAGAGGATGAACAACGCCAAAGCGCCATATTTCCACAGGTTAGAACTATCTTTCATAATATATCTTCCTGTTATCGGGAGAGCAGACTCCTGTCAACATTTGGCTTTCATTTTCAAGGCTTTTGTTGCAAAGTACGATGGAAAGTAATTCTTGATGGCATCTTCCCGGGCATAATCTTCATAGAAACCGACCAGCACGAACCCCGCCTCGAGCTGTCCGCCAATCAAAGCCTCCAGCGTATGGCTGAACTGCAGCGGCTCATCCTTGCCATAGAATTGCAGGCGTTCTTCTTCGGTGATGCTTGTCGCATCCGAATACGGCAGTGAGTACTTGAGCTGGTAGATGCCTTGCTTCACCAATTCAGGGTCGAAACAGTACAGGACGGGGTTAGTCATGCCTGCCAGCAATGCGCCCCCAAATCTCAGCACGCGGTAAGCTTCTTTCCAAACCGGCAGCACGTCCGGGACATAGACATTCGAGACCGGATGAAAAACCAGGTCGAAACTTTCATCCTCGAACATCGAAAGATCGCGCATATCGCCCAAAACGGTTCTCAGCTCCAGCCCATCCCGTTCAGCCACCAGGCGGTCCCGCGCAAGTTGCTGCGGCGAGGCATCCAGCACCGTCACGCGCGCCCCGGCGGCTGCAAACACTGGCGCCTGCTGCCCGCCGCCCGAAGCCAGGCACAGCATGTCAACTCCCCGGATGCCATCCTGCAAACCGGAGAGATGAGAAGCCTTCAATCCCAGAAACCACTCGCGCGGCGCCGCCCTGGTCTCGGTCAAGACCACCTGCCAGTCGCCCTGGCGGGCAGCCGCAATGACCTGCGGGGTAACCGGTATCGACCACTCGATTCCGTTCTCCGCCCAGCGGTCCCAGCCAGCCTGGTTGTGCTTGTAGATATCGCCCTCGAAATGATGACTCATGCCGCACGCCTTCCCAAGGATATGCGCTCATTATACTCAATCTATTTCTCCAATGAACAATTTTGCCAGGATGACCTGATAACCCGCGACATCCGGTATAATGTCACCGGCAACCTGGTTGCCTGGCGCGAACCAGCGCAAAGGACGCTCAAAATGATTCACTCCACAAAGATAAGGCAGCACCCATGAAACTGACCAGCCATGAACGCATCATCAATATCCTGCAGCGCAAGCCAATCGACCGCATCGGTCTTTTCGAGCATTTCTGGAGCGACACCCAAAAAGCCTGGACAGACCAGGGCTTTTTGCAAGAAGGCGAACTGATGGAAGACCACTTTGGCTTTGATCTGCAGCTTTTTTGGGCGTTCAATCTGGTGGCAGACCTGGATTTCCAGCCGGTCGTCGTCGAAGAGACCGAAGATACCATCCTTCAACGGGATGGCAATGGCGCATTGCTGCGCCGCCACAAATGGCATGACGCAACGCCCGAACATGTGGATTTCCTGGTCAAGGATCGGAACGGTTGGGAAGAACATATCAAGCCTCATCTCGTCCCCGACCGCAGGCGGATTGATTTTTTGGGCTATCGCCGTGCACGCGCGCAGGCGCATGAGAAAGGTCGTTTTTTCTGTTGGAGCGGCATCAACGTCTTCGAATGTATGCACCCCATGTGCGGTCACGAGTACATGCTCATGGGCATGGCAACCGACCCCGATTGGGTGAAGGACATGGTCAATACCTATGCGCAGCTCACCATTGACCTGCTCGAGATTTTATTCGCTGAAGAAGGCGAACCCGATGGCATCTGGTTCTATGAAGACATGGGATATAAACAGCATCCCTTCATGTCGCCCCGCATGTACCGCGAAATCATCCAGCCCGGGCACGCTCGAACCTTTACCTGGGCGCACAGCCGCAAACTGCCGGTCATTGTGCACTCCTGCGGTTACGTCGAACCGCTCGTGCCGGGGCTGCTCGAAGCCGGCATGGACTGTTTACAGGTCATCGAGGTCAAGGCAGGGATGGACCTGGTTCGCCTCTACCAGAATTACGGCGACCACCTTTCCTTTATGGGCGGCATCGACGTGCGCTGCTTATACAACAACGACCGGCAGGAAATCGACCGCGAGCTGGAAGCCAAGATTCCCATTGTCAAAGGGCATTATGGTTATGTCCTCCACAGCGACCACTCCGTCCCCAACAACGTTCACCATGACGTGTACCAATATTTCATCGAAAAGGGCTTGGAACTCGGCAGGTACGATCGCTAGTTCGGATTGACGACCTTCATTCCTGTCGGTTCGATTTGGCGCTGAATGGTGTAAAGCTTGCGGTAGAGACCATCCTGGCGCATTAATTCATCATGCGTGCCCCGCTCGCGGATGCCCTTGCCCTCCATGACGACGATCTGGTCTGCGTTGCGCACGGTCGAAAGCCGGTGAGCGATAATGATCGTGGTTCGCCCGCGCATCAACCGTTCCAGCGCCTGTTGAATCAACATCTCTGTCTCGGTATCCACCGAAGAAGTCGCTTCATCTAAAATCAAAATCGGCGCGTCTTTCAACACCGCGCGGGCAATCGATAACCTTTGCTTTTGCCCGCCCGATAGTTTGACGCCCCGCTCGCCAATCATCGTGTCATAACCATCGGGCAATTGCTGGATAAAATCGTGAGCGTTTGCCACTTTTGCCGCCGCGATGATGTCTTCGTCTGAAGCGTCAGGACGACCGAAGCGGATATTTTCTCGCACCGTGCCATAAAAGAGAAAAACATCCTGCAGGACGATGCTGATCTGCTGGCGCAGGCTTTCCAGTGTATAGTCGCGGATATCGACGCCGTCCAGGGTGATCGAACCTTCAGTAACATCATAGAACCGAGGCACCAGGCTCACCAGCGTTGATTTTCCAACCCCGGTCGGACCCACCAGCGCGGTGACGCTCTGGGCGGGAATCTCCAGGTTGATGTCTTCCAGCACCGGAATGCCAGGCGTGTACTCGAAAAATACGTTGCGCATGAGGATTGTCCCCCGCGCGCGCCCCTCCAGGCGAATAGAACCCGGTTTGTGAACCGGCTCAGGCGTTTCACTCAACAGCCCAGCCACCCGGTCAGCCCCAGCCAGCGACCCCTGGACTGCCTCCCAGGCGCCGCTCAGGTTGCGCACGGGGGTATAGAACATCTCCAGGTACAAAAAGAATGCAACCAGGTCAGCCACCGGCAGCACACCCTGCCAGGCAAGCCTGCCGCCAAAATAGATCACGATCAAATTGCCCAGCGACGAAGTGAAGTCCACAAAAGGCTGGAAGGTTGCCATCAAGCGCAACGCGCTCAGCAAAGACTTGCGATAATTGTCGATGCCTGTCGCCACCCGCCGAGACTCCTCGATCTCGCGGGTAAAGGCTTTGATCTCGCGGATGCCGGAGAGATTATCATTGAGCATGGCGTTGAGGTCGCCCAGCTCTTTTTGCCGCCGGCGAAAAGCCGGGCGGACATAGCGGGCATAGACGCGCAAGGCGACGATGACCAGCGGAATCGGAACCGTGCTGAGCAGCGTCAATTGCCAGTTCAGGTTGAACAACACCACCGTCACGGCGACAAAGGTAATCACATTGACGACGACATCCGGTATGGCGTGGGCAATGAATTGTTCGAACAAGTCGGTGTCGTTGATGACATTGGACATCAACTGCCCTACCTGCTTGTCCTCGTAAAAACGCAGCGATAACCGCTGCATGTGTTCATAGATATACTTGCGCACATCAGCCACCACGCCCCAGCCGGCAATGTGCGCCATGTAAGACCTCAGGAATTGCAGCACCGCGCGGGCAATGTACACCAACAAAACAATCACCGACAGCCGGGTGATGATGAGATAGGCGTCATCGCCGGGGGATGGCGTGGTAATCGTGGCGATCAAGGACTTGATAATCCAGGGAACGAACAATTGCACGCCAACCAGCGCCAACATGCTGAAAGCGGTCAGTATAAGCGCCCAGCGATAGGTCCGCGCATATCTGAAGATCAATTTAAACGGCGTCAAATATTACCTCCAAAGAACAAATAAGAATTTCGCAAGTCAGTTATCGCGAGACTCGACCAGAAACATCGCCGCCCATCAAAGCCTCCACCTCGGCAACCGACGCCTGGTTGAAATCGCCAAAGATCGTGTGCTTCAGGCAAGAGGCTGCAACGGCGAAATTCAAAGCCTTTTGGAAATCTTCGCCATAAGTATTCAAACCGTAGATCAACCCTGCCACAAAAGCATCGCCGCCGCCCACCCGGTCGACGATATGGGTGATATCATACTTCGCAGCCGTGTAGAACTGGCTGCCTTGCCCATCCAACGCCCATAGCACACCCGACCAGGTGTTGTGGCTGGCTGATAAAGAACCACGCAGCGTGATGGCAATCCTCTTGAGACGGTTAAACCGACTGGCAAGCGCCTCACACACGTACCGGTAGTTCTCTGCTTCCACTTTGCCAGCCTGGACATCCGCCTCCGGCGCTTTGATGCCGAACACTTTTTCGGCATCTTCTTCATTGCCAACCGCCACATCGCAGTAACTCACCAATTCGGGCATGACCTCGCTTGCTTTCTTTCCCCACTTCCACAGGTTCTTGCGGTAATTGAGATCGCAAGAGATGGTCAATCCCATCTCCCTGGCAACCTGCACGGCTTCCAGGCAGACCTCTGCAGCGCCTTCGGAAACCGCCGGGGTAATGCCGGTCCAATGGAACCAGCCGGCGTCCGCAAAGACGGCTTTCCAATCCACCATCCCCTTCTGAATTGTCGCTAAGGATGAATTTGCCCGGTCATAGATGACTTTGCTGCCGCGCTGTACCGCCCCATTCTCCAGGAAATAGATGCCCAGGCGGTCGCCGCCGCGGAGGATCTTCCCCACCCCAATGCCATATTGACGCAGGTATTGAAGGCAGGCTTCGCCCAGGTCATTCTTGGGAAGGCGGGTTATGTAATCTACCGGCATGCCAAATTGCGCCAGCGAGGCGGCAACGTTCGCTTCTCCCCCGCCGTAGATCACATCGAATGACCGCGCTTGCGTAAAGCGCAGAAACCCAGGCGGAGAAAGCCGAAGCATGATTTCACCAAAGGTGACAACTTTTTTCATGTCTCATCTCCTGATTTTATTGACTTAAACAATGCACAAGTCACGAACTTCTATGAAAAATCTCTTTTAGCCAGTTAAACGCCGTGGTCTGCATCTCCAGGTCGAATTTATGCGGACCTGGATAGAACAGACCCAGGTAGTTCTGAGGAGACCCCGCTTTTTGATAATGATCGGCGATGCGTTCGTGCGCCGCCTTCATCCCCTCCACCGTGAACAATTCATCATCCAGGTCATATTGCACCAAAAGCGGCATGGGCGCGCGGCAGGCGGCAATATCTTGCCAGTCTCCATATCGCGACCAGCCAGAGGGGAACAACATCCAGGTGTGAGAATAAACGTTGTGGTCGAGCAAACCGGAATAGGTGCTCATCAACCCAACGATGACCGCAGCCTGGATGCCGCCATGGGTTGCCAGCAGCAAGGCGGCGCGGTTTCCGCCTCCCGATAGTCCGATACAGGCGACCTGGCTGGTGATCACATCTGCCCGGGAGAGCAAGTAGTTCGCAGCCACCCGGTCTTCATAGCAAACCACGCCTGCCATCGTCGTGCCCAGCAGATTACAGTACTTTTCGATCAAGTGCTCGTGATGCGCCGCAGCCAGGTTATACTCCAGAATCTCGGCAAAAGGACCATCGACATCGCCTGCCGATGCCATCTCGAGCCTCGCAAGGCGCTGGATGCCCACAGGCATTTCGTCCAATGGAAAGCGCCGGCTCCCCCATAAGAACGTATCATGCACCAGGACGGCAAAACCCTCTTTTGCCAGTTCATTGGCAAACGCCCTGCCGCCATACGCCTCCCGGTGTACCGCCAGGACATCACTCAGGTCGAGTGGACCATCGGCAATTTTCTCTTTACCGTAATACTTAAAGCCGCCATGGTCGTGGAGCGCAACGACCCCTGGCAGTGGTCCCTTGACGCCTTTTGGACGAAGCAGATAAGCATGAGTTCTCGGTCCATAACCCACCCACCACGAAACCGCCTCGCCCTGAATGCCATCCCATTCCCACCGGTCTTCGACCTTCACCGCCAAAGGCGATTCTGGAAGGTGACAGAAACCCAAGATTTGTCTAAGTTGATTTCGCACAAATTCCCCCGACTGCACCGGAGGGTATAAAGTTTGCTGCCGGCTGGCAAATGATACCCAATCGCTGAACGAGCCAAGATGTGCATAAGTCTCAGGCATAAGGATGACCTTTCGATAACCGATGTCAGCCTGTATTATATCGCCAGATTGACTGCCGTGATTGGGTGAAAGTCATCGGATAAAATAGAAGTTTTCAAAAGACCGACCATTCAAGCAATTCGCCTGTTCAATGTGATGTAAAATTGCTTTAAGCCATTTGCAGCGTCCGGGAAAGCTCTTTCTTATCATAACGAAAACTTGACGTAGGTCTGGATGTATAGTAAACTACAGCCCGCAAGGACCCGTGGTGTAGCGGCCAAACATGCGGCCCTGTCAAGGCCGAGATCGCGGGTTCGAATCCCGTCGGGTCCGCTGGAAGCCATCTCCTGTTGTTTGGTGAGGAGATGGCTTCGTTTTTCACGGTTTTAATGGATAAAATAACTGAAATTTAGTACTATTGGGGGAACTTATTGCGCCAGACCTTGCATTTTTGTCAGGAATTTGCCAGGAGTCGTCACTATAATGATTTTGAGGTCAATATGAAATACACCAAACTTTATCGGTTACTGTTCGTCTTCACGCTGGGGGTATTCGTTCTCGACTCGACGCAAATGGGTTCGGCAAAAGTTTTACTGCAGACGCTGAACTTCAAGAATTTCCTGCCGGTCATCTCGAGGACTGCCGGCTCGACACAACGGACTGTCAACCTGCCCAATTTTGGCAATGATGAAATCCGTTTCGAAGAAATGGCAATCTTCTGGTTTGGAAGGATAACGCCGCAAGAGAATTACACCGATGTTCGCATGGGCTATAACAACCAGGAAATCTCGGTGATTCTCTCGATTTTCGACCGCCTGCTTTGGTATGATGAAACGCCATCCAGCGCCGACCTGACCAATTGGGACGCGGTTTCGCTCTATATCTCAGCAGATACCCAGGATAAGGCTGGCTTGAGCCAATATGAATACCGTTTTATTGGTCAGCTCAATGATTGGCAACCCAACCGCTCCCCCTGGCAGAGTGTCAGCCAGGGCAGCGCCGCTGGTTGGAAGTCCATCACAGCGCCTTTTACCACCTTCACCGGCATTCGCTGGGAAGTTACCGGCGGCGGCGTCAATAACAACAAGAATAACCGCGGCTGGGTGATGCAATTTGGCATTCCTTTCACCAGTTTAGGACCAAAATCGCCTCCCAAAAGCGGCGATAGCTGGAGATTTGCCATCATTCTCCACGACCGAGATGATTCTGCCGGGACGACCATTTCACAAAAGAAATACCCAGAGAATATGGAACCCTCCGATCCTTCCACCTGGGGCGTCCTGCACTTTGGACTATCGAATTACCAAAAGCCCACCGCGCCGCCAGCCGGAACCACTCAAATTCAAAATAAACTCAATGGCGCTACCGTCATCGACGCAGCCATGGGCGGCACAACGGGAAACCTGTGCAATGGTGATGTGAACTACATCTGGACACAATGGGGCAACGAGAATTATGGTTCCAGCGCCGACTTCAACATCCAGAATCAGAGTGATATTGCCGATTGGCCTTGTTTCGCCAAGTATTATGTCACATTCCCCATCAACCAGGTGCCGGCAGGCAAGATTATTTTATCTGCCACACTCACTTTACATCACTGGGGAAATTCAGGTCCGCTGACAGGTCCAGGCGCAGGGCAGCGTTCCTACATCCACGTCTTTACTGTTTCCGAAGACTGGCAGGAAAACCAGATTACCTGGAACAACGCGCCTTTGGCATTCGAAAATATCGGTCAAAGGTGGGTCGATATGGCGCCAGCCTCAACGACATGGCCCGGCATCCCCATCACCTGGGACGTGACCAAAGCTGTCGCAGAAGCATACTTCAGGAATGCGCCAGTAAGGTTAGCGTTATATTCATCCGACAGCGCTTATAGCAGCGGTAAATTCTTCCTGTCCTCGAACGCCGAGGACTGGGTTGCAGTCGGACGCCCTAAGCTCACAATTTCCTGGGGCAATCCTTAGCTCAGATATGGATAAATATAAAGGTCTCAGAATGAAACGTATCGGTATCCTCACAACGCTCTTGCTTTTCTGTTTTTCGTCATTGTTCTCCTACCAGGCAACTTTCGGGCAAACTGCGCCGTCTGGAAATTACAGGATATTCATTCCGACGATGGTGAAAAGCCCTCCCGCCAACACCTGGTCGCAGTTAGGGCATGACGCCCAGCGCACGAATTACACGCCCGAAGAAGTCAAACCGCCGTTTTGCTACGCCTGGAAATGGAATGAAGTCCCATTTGCTTCGCGCGCACAACCCGTCATTGCCGATGAAAGATTGTTCATCGGGAGCATGAACGGCATCTTGTACGCACGCAATGCGCTTACGGGCGCTCCGCTATGGCAATTCGCTTCTCAAGGACCCATTCGACATTCAGCCGGCGTCCTTGACAATATTGTGGTCTTTTCCTCTCACGATGGCTTTACTTATGCGCTCAGCGCTTCGAATGGCGCGCTGCTCTGGAAGGTGAACACCGGACCCAGCGCAACCGCGCCATTGCTCGATCACACGAGAAGTTGGGTCTATGTGGCTTCGACAAACGGTTCGTTAACCGCTTTGCGGTTAGCCGATGGCGCCAGGCAATGGACTTATCAATCTGGCGCGCCTATCATGACCTCGCCTGCCATGAGCGCCGACTTCCAAACCGTTTTTGTTGGAAATGAAGCCATCTACGCCATTGCCGTCAATGCGAGCACAGGCGTAGAAATCTGGCGGACGCGCTTGCAGGGACAAAGCCTGGGTGATCGTTATCCGGTGGTAACAGGTTCTGACGTCATCTATCGCTCACAGCCCTTGTATAACTTTCACCTGTTACTGCATGAAGGCGACGACATCATGGACAGAGCCGGCGCTCGCCTGAGCGATTGGACAGCCGACTGGTCGAAAGTCAAAACCGAAATCTTGAATTATCTCAACGCCCAGCCTGCCAAACAAACCTTTTTCGTCCTGAACGCCTCCAATGGCAGCCTCAAAGGCGTAGCGCCAGTACTTTACACCTATGGGAACAACGACGTTCCATCCACCCCTGTCATCAGCCCTGAACAGGTGTTATTGACTTACCGCGCCCGCCATGGCATCCAAACCGATAGCAACACCATCCATGTAACCACTCGTTATGATGCTGAGCTAGGAAGTTTGAATTTATCGAATTTGGACATCACGGGATTGCGCGCCAACAAATCCTTATCCGGTCAACCCGAGTTCCGCATGACCTCCGATGAACCGTCCTTTCTGACCATGGGAGGATCGATCCTGTGGGTAGATAACTGGGAACGCGCGGGCGGAATCAACGTGAAAACCGGTGAATTGATTCCGGTAGGCATCGTCGCCAGCGATTGGCCTGGTTGTTCGGGGCAATGCAGCCCCGGCGGCATCAACCCCTTCTTCCCATTGAGCGGTTCACCTTCATACCCTTTCCCGCCGCCCAGAGTCACCGAGGGGCACCAAATTAGCGGCATCGTCATCGCCAATGGTATGCTGTATTGGAGAGTCCTGGCAGGTGGAATTGCCGCATTCAAGAACAAGAGCACTGCCACTTGTCCCTCTCCCAATATTTGGGCAAACCCTGTCTCGAACGATTTCGAATTCCAGGGAGCTGACCCCGCCAGCATCAACGCTGCCCGACCGCTGGCAGACTATATCACGCTGGATCTCACCACACCGGCGGCTTCTCCAAATTCTACCCTGGTTGCGCAGTTGCGAGAGCAAATCAACACCATCGTCAATACCAACAACCATCTCATGCCATATTACCTCGAGAGAGGCTTTTCATATTCCGCATTATGGCCTTACAACACCGCCAACCCGCCTGGCATCCCCATGGTGCAGTATATCAACACAGGCAATGTATTCTGGCACGATCCTGGCGAATTACTCTATACCATGGCGATGGCATATCCCTATTTAGACGCCAACCTCCAGTCAAAAGTTAAGAGCTATATGGCAAGCGAGATGACGAAGTATCCGCCTTTGCGCGCCCTGCCATGGTCTCAAACCCAGAACACCTGGTTATTACAAGGCGTGGCGCGTGAATATTATGAAGTGCCGTTTAGAACTTCGCTCAACAACTGGCCTCCGCCAGCCCCAAACTTTTCGGTCCTTTACGCGCTATGGCTGTGGTCGAAGAACACCGGCGACTGGTCCTACGCTCAAGCTCGATGGTCCGAGATCAAGAGTTTCTTCAACTCATATAAAAATTCCTATCTATACTATGCAGATATTGCCGGGGCAATTGGTTTTGCCCGCCTGGCAAGCCAACTGGGCACCAGCGCAGATTATCAAAGCGGCGTCCAGGCAGCTCTGGCTGGACTGCAAGCCGGCGTAAATTTCCAAACCTTCAAGAGCAGGGCTGAAAATGATTATAAAGATTTCTGGGGGAATCCAAATGGCTGGAATGTTCCCGTGTTTTTTGGGTTGACCCCTGAAATAGGCTTGTTCTTGCGCGAGCAGACCAGCGGCGCGGCTGAAAGTTATTTGTTGAGCAAAGAGAACGGCGAAGGAATGCGGTGGTGGTACTTGACCCGAGCAGGCATGCACGCCGAGCCTGGTGAAACTTCCTACCTGCTGCCCACGGCTGCCTGGTCTCACTTTCTCGCCCACGCCTATATCATCGGGAACAATCAAAGCACTCTCACCCGCTGGATCGACCGCCCGTGGGGGAAGGGCGATTTGTATGCCATTCAAAAGTTAGTTGCCGCTATCCAGGCGGCGCCGTAAACTTCGAGTACAGACTTGCGGGATTTATTTTTCGATTGCTTCCTCGGCGATAACAACCGCTCGTTTGCGAGGTCGCCCGGAACGTGACTTTTTCGCGCCTTTGGATGGCTCTGCTGCTGGAAGTTTCTCTTCTTCAGACTCAGAGCCATCTTTTTGGTCTGCGATCGCGCCTGCAAATTCTTCTGATGGCGCTGTTTCCTGAATCTCGGCGAGGCTGGTTAAGGTCGCCTCTTCGGCTTCGGCGACCGCGCCGTAGCCATTTCCTTGCAATTCCAACGCCTCATCGCTGCCCAACGGTTGTCCATCAGGACACGATTCTGGTTCACCCTGTAATCCATCGCTCGGAATCAGTTCGTCTGTGAGTAAGTAGCCTTTCGCTTTCGGCTTCCGCCGGAACGAGAATACCTTTCCTATTCGAGATAAATTCGGAAACGCCCAAATCCTGGTTCCCGTTTTCCGCCTTTTCTCCTTCTTCGTGCCATCTTTTGAGTAGTACGAGTTGTAATAAGCCCCATAGTAGGCAGCAGAGCGCGGCACCCGGTTCAGAACGACCCCTACTAAATTAGCCCCCAGCCGCTTAAGCTGCTCGGAAACAGTCGCAAGCGCGCTGCGGTGCGTTTCTCCCGAATTGACCACGATTAAAACGCCATCAGCTTTGGCGGATAGGACCAGCGAGTCGACGACAAAGGCTGGCGGTCCATCGATCACCAAGATATCTGCCTCAGCCGAGAGCTCATCCAAAATTTGATCCATTTTCCGCGACCCAAGCAATTCGGCTGAATTGGGCGGTATCGACCCGGCGGGCAAAATTCTAAGATTGGGGTCTTTATCCCAGGTTACCAGACCGTCCAGGGGTGAAATTCGATTGAGAAACACGTCGCTCAACCCGCGATTTTCGGGAATATCGAGATAGTAATGAATGCTTGGCGCTCGCAGGTCGGCATCCATCAGGATAACCCTCTTTTCAGCCTGCGTCAGGACCAACGCCAGGTTGATCGCAACGGTACTCTTCCCTTCGGAAGCCTCTGCGCTGGTCAGTACCAGTTTCTTGATGGGATGATCCACCGACGAAAATTCGAGGTTTGTCCGCAAGCTGCGGAATGCATCAGCAATTTGACTGCGCGGCGAGTCCAAAACATAAGCGGTTTTCTGCTCCGGCATTTCCGCAATCGTGCCAATGACTGGAGCGCTGATCACCCGCGAAATATCCTCGGCAGTTTTCACCGTGTCATCGAGAAATTCGATGACATAGGCAGCGCCGACGGCGAAGATCAACCCGCTCACCGCAGCCAGGAGAATGATCAAGAGCTTATTGGGTCCAACGGGGATAACTGGCAACGCCGCGGGTTCGAAAATGGAGAGCGTGTTGAAGGCAGCCTCTCTGGTGCCAGAGTAGAGACCTGTGTAAAGCGATTGCAGTTTGGTCAATTTATCTTCTAGCGCAGTGAGTTCTCTTTCGGTTTTCGCAATCTCCAACGCGCTTTCCAGCGTCGAGAGCTTTTCCTGGTTTTCACTGATTTGCTGTTTCGTCTTTTCGATGTTCACTTGCAAGTCTTTGAGCTGCTCTTGGATGAATTTTTGGTCTTCCTGGTTGGCAGCCTGCACACTTGCAGGGCTTAATTCGATCAGCTTTTCCGCCAATGTGTTCGCAACAGCCTGCGCGAAGACTGGGTCGGTGTGAATAACTGAAATTTCCAGGAATGCGCCTCTTGGGGTCGCCTCATATTCAGGAAGTTTATCGATGCCTAATGCTTCTTTCGTCGAATTTCGAACCGGTTCCCTGAGCGCAACGTTGGCATACTCCCCTGCCAATTGGTAACTCAGGTAGAATTCACTCGAAGATGGGTTCGGGTCCTGAAATGCACGTCCGATGAGTAATGTGGCTCTCGCTTGATAGACGGGCGGCAACTGACGCACAAATATCGCAGCAGAGACCGCCGCGATGATTGGCGCCGTCATGATCAGCCACCACCATTTTGTTACGGGAGCAAGATAAGTTTTTAGAAAAGTCATGGTTGCCTTTTATTATGTAGGGTTCAACATATTTCTATTTCTTTATTCTTGGAATGACGATCAAAAACAAGAGAACAAAGAAAATGACCGGAACTGTGCTCACAAGAGCCATTTCGAGGTAGTCCATTTCCTTATAAACAAAATTCTCAGATGAAACGTCTTCGACCCCGCTGAAATCATAAGTCGCCAGCGGCGCCGCCTTCGTCAAATTCGATAAAGATTGTACCAGAGTTGGTGTGACAATCGGTGTTGGTATCGTCGTTGGAATCGCTGCCGGGGAGATTGCTGGGGCTTTTAACAGTTTATGAGCATACCAAATCGTATAATCCCCGCCGCCTCTCCAAAGATCCCGCTCCGCACGCACAAACCAAACAACATGCAGCTCATTTCCTAACCCAACAATAGCCCGAGGCCACTCGGGAACATCGCCCTGGTAATCCGCAATAACTTCTGGCTCGGACCAGGATACCCCATTCCAGGTCAAATGTAACAAGCTCAAGCTGACTTTCGGTTCGCTGACTTTCGTTGGCGTCGCTGTAGGCTTTGGTGTGTCACTCGGCGTCTCGGTTAAGCGATTGGCTTTTATGTCCTGCTCATCGATCCATCCGACCATGATTAAATGGACATTGCCAGCGCTATCGCTGGTCATGGTGTAATCATCCAGCCTCCCAGTATGCCTAGACCAGATACCATTGACCTTAGGAATGCGTAACGGCACAGACCAACTGGGGCGGTCAATACTGCTGAGTTGAAAATAAACCGTGTCATCATTCGTATTATTCCAGACAACGACCAGTCTGTCGCGCATATCGACGCCTATCGTGATGAACTTGGCAACCATATCCGTCGGGTTGAGCTGGATTGGCTTCTCCCAGGTATCGCCGTGATCATAAGACGCCGTGTACATTACCTGTGTTGGATCAGCGTCCGATAACTGCCCATACGAACCGCCGATGCCAGCCTCCCAAACCACGTGGAGGTTATCTTTTTTATCAATCACCAATTGCGGTTTTGCCGAACCCATTGGTCCTAATGAGATATCTTTCTCTGCTGACCAGGTATTGCCGCCATCCACAGAGCTTACGTAATAGATATGGTAACAAATTGGACAGAATCCACTGACCACGTTACGAGTGTATAAGATATGAACGATTCCTTTTGAATCAACAGCAAGATCCGAAAAGTATCCCTCGCTCAAGCTGAATTTTTCTTTCCATGACCGTGCGTTATAGGCATCGAGAATCGCAGCGCTAGAATAATAGACGGTGATATCTCGAAAAGTTGCATGCAGTTGACCATCCAGAGCGGCATAGATGGACGGACGCGTCGCTTCTCCCTCGGATACCAAGGCTGCTATTTCCAATGGCTGGCGAAAGGTTTTATCAGGCGTTCGATTGTTCGTGTACAACACCAAATCGTAGTTGGGCGGCGCGCCAGAACCCCAAACGACATGGACGTATCCCTCCGAATCGACGGTCAGGTCTGGAAACCAGGAGGTAACGCCTTTCAGCGAGAGCAATTCGGGTTCTGACCAGCCATCCTGCTGAGCAAACGCCAAAAATCGTGACGAGGCGACTAAAACCACGCCTATCAATGCTGGAAGTAGTAATCTAAAATAAAGATATATCTTGCGTTTCATGATATCTATCAATACTATTAACGAAAAACTCTCTGAAATCTTTCAATTATTCCAATTTTACCTGGAATATTTCGACCTCCCCGGCTTCGAAAACGCGCACCAGGTAGTCCCTTCCCGCTGGCTCGAAGCTTCCCAGGAGTTTCTCTGCCGGTCCGTAGAATACAAAATCCACACCTTTCTCGCTCAATATTTGTCTTCTCCGTTCATCACCCGTATTGTCTGAGAAGAATTCCTCAACGGCATCCCTTTTCGTAAAGAAATCCACCGTTTGCGCCCAGTGCGCAAGGTAGGCATATTTCCCCGTGTAAGCTGGAATGTATTGACCGATGGTCAGTGAGCTTAGCACAACATCTGATTCTTCTCCATGGCTGTCCAGCCAATTAAGCCCATCCATTTCACTCGTGCTCAGATAATACGGGTAATCGTGCCGAGATAGTTCGATGAACCTCCAAAAGAACAGATAGACATTCGTCGGAATAACTGAAAGGAATAGAATGGCTAAGATGATCGATTCCCGGCGTCGAATTTTATTGAAAATCTTTAATCGTGATACATATGGCAGGATGTAATCAAATACACCCCGCGTTGCCAGGTATGCAATGGGGATTTGCCAGCCGTTAAGTAAGTGGATTTGGTAATCCACCGGCAAATATACGAGAATAAAACTAATCCAGAACCAGCCAATGAAGAACAAATCAACATCTGAAAATGTTCGGAGGCGGACGGGATTCCTGACGATGCCCACCACCAGGGCGAGGATAAAGGACAGCCCCAACAAGATGGGCAAATGGAGCAAATTAGGGGTGAACACGCCAGCATTGTCGAACTGCTCCAATACCGCCTTCCAGATCGGATCCAACCTGGTCAACAGCACCGAGTACAAAGCTGGCCACCAGGAAATCAAGCCAAGGATGACCCCGCTTTTCAACAGGAATGACGGCAAGCGCCTGTCGCGGTACCACTGGAGAATGCCGTATGCGCCCAGGATGCCATAAATCGTAATCAAATCATAGGCGTGTTGCCAGCCTAAAAATAGCGCAACCAATCCAGCTAAAACGGCATAGCGATAACGCTTTGTCCTTTCTGCAATAAAGATCAAATCGAAAGTGACAATATAGAGCAGTGCTGCAATGAAGTGCGGATAACCCAAAATACACAAAAAGGTGTTCGCTTCAGCAATGTACACATCTAGAGGGTAAAGCAGCTCTCCCTTGGTGAGGGTGTATTTTAGAACGACCAGAACCCATCCAAAGCCTGATGTAAAACACACCAGCAAGAAGGCAAACAACCTTTCTTTGCGCAGCGGCAAGACATAAGCCAACAACCGATAAACGGCTGCCAGGAACAACAGCGTTGAAAATACCCGCAAAATCTGAAAGGTCCCTGCATAGCCGACGCCGATTAGCCGGCTGATACGTCCCAATCCCCACCACAACAAGTTAAAGAAGACAGGCTCATTCGGTTCTGGAGTGAGTTTATTCGCCGCCAGGTTCGCGTCGGTCAATTCCCGCATCCAGGAGAAATATTGCAGGTGATCGGGAACATCCAGCATCATGCCGGTATAGACTTTATCAGGCGGCGTGGTTGTTGCGGCATAGACATAAGGCAGGCTGGTCAACAGCAAAATCCCTGCTGCCACGGCGAATACGAAGTACCATTCCTTGCGATCGATATGGGGACCTTTATTCATAAAACATCCAGGCTGAAAAGTTGAGTGGAAGTTGGTTTCATCTGCGCTCAGGCTCTTTTGGGTTAAAGTAAAGGTGTAATCCGAAACCGATGAGAATGACGATTAATAACGGAATGACGCTCAATTGCCCAGGAATGCCAGCCAGAGTGCCAAAATTGCGGGCAATATCACCTGCCTGCCAGGCAGGCAACGCATAATCTTTCAAAGGGTTGAGGATGGCGTCATCCGGAAAATGCTGTCCCGCCAGCGTCAACCCCCACACTGCAATGAAAGACCAGAGGCTCAGCGCCACGCTGGCAACCATGAATACCGGCTTACGTTTCCAGCTTTGAAATGCAAAGGCTAATGAAAGCATCCAAAAGGGCAGCATCGGGAGCAAATACCTGGGTCCCACCGCGAAACCTCCCCACCACATGATGGAGGAAGCGTTGAACAAGAGCATCGAGCAGGCAACCAGAATCGCCACGATCAATTCGACTCGATAACGCTGCGATTTTGCCCACAGGAAAATGCCAGGGATGCCAAGCAGCAAGAGAGGGGAATAAAAGAACAATCCCCGGAATTGACCAAAGGTTATTCCCCAGAACGTCTCCCATCGCGGCATCGTCAGGCTCATAAAACCGGTATGATGCTGCTCCGTCCATAATTCGGAATGGCTGTATCCCAGGTTGAGCGGTCCGCCGAACAAGGCATTGTTATAAACCATCCAGGGTACCAGGACGCTGACTCCCCCAATGACCAGCCAGGGTAAACCTTTGAGACCTTCTGTACGGCTCAGTTTGTAAATCAAGTACAGGAACAAAATGCCTGAAATTAACAGCGTAGGATATTCGGTTATGAAACTATAGGCTAGAAGAATGCCTATCCCCAAAAGGACAGGTTTCGTAAATTTTTCCCTCGAATAAATAAGGTAAAACGCCCCAAACAGCAAGGCGGCGTTGAGTTGGTGCCCATAAAAAGCATTGGCGTAAGCAAACGCAGGCGTCAACAGGGCATAGGCATAGACAAGAAACAACCTGGTACCCGTGTCAACCTTCCATAATGCCAGCAAGCGGTAAATCAGAATGCCGATCACTGCCGTTGGAATCGCTGACAGGAGAAAAGACAGGATGACCTGCGCCATCGCAAACCTGACCTTTTGAGCGAAGATTCCTGTCCCTTGAGGGTTCAAGGTGGCTTGAAAGGCGGGGTTGTTACCCAGGCTCTCAACCAACCGGTCGATAAAAGGCAGCTTGAGGAACGTGTGAGCGACAAAATAAACGGGAATACCCAGGAAAGCCGCGCCGGGCGCCTTATCCGAATAATAATGATCACCGACTTTAGCATAATCGACTGTGTTGCTCACATATTTATCGATTTGAAAAGTATGATCTTCCACAACGGCAATGACCATATCCAGCCGTGAGTTTTGATTAGGGTCCGCCCAGCGTGGCAGCACATAGGCAAAACTGACGATGAGCGTAAGGAACACCAGAATCTCATTCAGCTTATTACGGGAGATAACAGTTAGTCGCTTCATGCTGGATATATCTTTTCGAGAGGCTTGCTTGCCCAACGGTAATCGTACACATCCCGCGCCAGCCTTTGGGCGTTTTCCGCCAGGCGGCTCGCCAACTCGGGATTTTCTAAAAGTTCGAGAACCGCATTAGCGAAATCAGCAGGGGAATCGGCAATGAGGAGGTGCTCTCGGTCTCTTACCTTGATTCCCTCGCACCCGATGGTGGTTGACACAAGGGGAAGACCCTGCGCCATGGCATTTAGAATCTTGACTCTCATGCCGCCGCCAGCCCGCAAGGGAACCACCATGGCGCCGGTGGTCCTGAAGTAAGGTTCAGGATCCTCCACATATCCTGTCACATGAATGCCGGGATACTCCCGCGAGAGATCGATGATTTCCTTGGGCGGTCGTGCGCCAACGACATCGAAAATAACATCCGGTCGCCGCGCGACAATCATGGGATAGATTTCCCTGATGAACCAAATGATTCCTTCGATGTTCGGAGGCCAAAACATCGTGCCTATGTGAAGAATGTGATTCGCATCCTTCGCTCTTTCCACCGGCGTTATGACGCTGGTATCGATGGCGATAGGGATGACCTCGATGTGCTTTTCCGATTGGATGACTTCGCTCAAAGCCAATCGATCCTCATCACTGACGGCTAAGACGTGTGAAAACTCACGGCAAATCTCGCCCTCGTAATTCCTGAGCAATTTCCATTCCCGGCTGAAAAGCCAGCGCTGCAACCCAAAGGGCATTTTTTCCGATAGCCGTTTGTACAATAACCATAAGGCATTGTGTTCATCCAACACCTTGATGCCGGCAGCGACCCTCTGGGCATATTGCGCCATGTTCAATTGATCCGCATGGACAGCATCGAATGGGTAGCTGGATGTGACCTCCCCAAGCAGTTCGATCATCTCTTTCTTCCGGTCACGCAGAATCAACCAGGGCTGGCGAGTCAAAAGGCTCTTGCCGAGAGCGATGAGATCGGCAACGATATTCCGCTCAATGGGCACGGTGTAAACTTCTCGGCAGATTTTCTTCAACTCTTGAATGTGCCTGGATTGGTCTCCGCGGGTAAATGAAACCAGAACAACTTCGTGTATCTGGGAAAGATACTTCAAAACGTGATACGTCTTGATTTTCGGACCGCTATCGAGAGGATAGGGCAGCACTTGAGTCAGTAATAAGATTTTCAAATCACCCTCGCCAGAACCGCTGGAATAGAACCCATGGTGGAATGACTTTCCTGCCATACCGATGACGGCTGACAATTCTCAGTACGCCATGAGCCGCGTACTTGACCGTTGTGAAAGCAAGCAACATTGCCTGCAGCGCAATCGAAGAAAATCGGCTGCGGTATTTTTTAAAGAACAAAACTTTGCTGACATATAAATCGCCCTCGCGGGCGGTCATGCGGTTGCGGCTGCTGCCGCCGCCGTAATGGATGACTTCTGCGCCAGGGTGATACCAGACTTGCCAGCCTCGCTGCTTCATCCGCATACACCAATCCACTTCCTCGGCGTACATGAAGTAATCTTCACACAGCCCGCCGACCTCCTGGATGGCATCCCGATTGACAAACAAGCAAGCCCCTTCGACATAATCCACGATTTGCGGACCCTTTTCGATTTGTGGACCTTCACTGGGAAACCATCTGCCAAAAATCAACCTGCCCAACCCGGAAATAATCAAGAACTCACGCCAAAGGGACGGGAAAACCGTAAAGGACGCCTGAAAGCTTCCATCGACATTGAGCAGCCTGGCGCCAATAATTCCTGCTTTGGGCTGGCTTTGGGCAAGATCGAGCATCGCCTCTACCGCGCCTTTGGTCAACAATGCATCGCTGTTCAGGAGAAGGACATAAGGAGAGCTGGAAGCCTGGATTGCCAGGTTATTGGCTTTGGCAAAGCCTAAGTTTTGCTCGTTCTGAAGCAATTTGACCTGCGGATAGCGGTTTGACACCATCTCCTGGCTTCCATCCTGGGATCCGTTATCGACGACGATGACTTCGATATCAAAGCCCTGGCAATGCGTGTTGATTGAATCCAGGCATTGAGCCAGCAATGACTTTGTATTCCAATTGATAATTATGATAGTGACCTGAGCCATTGCGGGTTTCTATGAATTCGCTGTGTACCGATCTAACACCAACACCGTTCCCATGAAAATCCAGTTGTAAACGGCATAGTTGAAACCCGCAATCGTTTGAGTGTAGGCAAATGGGAAAAGCCAATCTCCAAATGCCATGATGACGATACAGGCGATTGTCCCTGCAAATACTGAGTTGGTTAATGCCTCGACAAAATCTCCCCTGCCTTTGAAGCGCCTGCACAATTTATAACTCTCTTTTGCCTGGATAATAAAGAACGAAACTGCCAACAAAAAGCCAACCACACCCACTTGTGAAACCAAATCGATGTAATTGCTATGCGTAGCCATGGCATTGGTTGGGAAATACGACATGTAATATGCGGCATAACCGGCTGGTCCTGTTCCTAAGAGTAAATGGTCCTTGGTAATTGACCAGTTGGTTTGCCAGGCTGCCAACCGGGTGCGTCCGCTCTGCTCATCTTCAGTCTTCAATACTTCGCCTAGATAATAATCAGAATTGAGTGCAAAGACCAATGCTGCGACCAACAACGCCAGAAAGGCTAATTTTCTCGATCTCAGAAGAGTCAAAATTCCCATCGCAATGAAACCCGGAAACCAGCCGGCTATCCAGGAAATGCCGACGATAAAATTCCAATAAATCCAACCGGCAATCAAGATGACCAAAGCAACACGCCAGAACCAATGCAAGTCCTTTTTGAACAAAAGCAAGCCATAAGCTAAAGAAAATATCCACAGCGCAAACATGCCTCGTGTGTCTACCGGCAGGTTTACCCTAGTAAAAAACTTAACCAAGCCCAAAAATCCAGCCGCCAGCATGATGATGATCAACCACTTCAAATGCCGCAAATCTTTGACTAAATTGCCAACCAAAAGATAGGTGATGGGCAACATCACCATCACAACGCCAGAGGCGATTTGCACAATTAGAAATGTACTCCAGACCGCAACAAAGGGATCTCTAAAAATATTGGACCAAATGATTGAAATGAGCGTTACCAGGGTGAATCCGATAATCGGAAAATTCACCGGAGCTTTTTGAAGGACAAACCGTTTCTCTACCGTCATAGCGTTCAAAAACCATAAAACCAAAATGACTACGGAGACCAGCAAACTAATCACCAATCGGCTGCCCGTTCCGGTAGGGAGATCAAAAGGCACAAACAAGGCGCTTAAAAGGATGACTAATGGTCCATAGTCCAACCTCTTGAGCAATAACAAGCCGCCCAAAAATAATAAAGGCGCAACGGATAGAACCACGACATATTTGGGATTGAATTTCGAAGATAACACCCCAAATAAGAAAGCCGCAAGGTAAACCCCAACGATAAATAATACAAATAACCATCTCGACCGCCGATAGAAAAGGCTGTAAAAGAAAAATTGGGTCTGCTCGATAATATTCGATGATGGTTTGCTCAAGTCTTGAAACTGCATAAGTCCCTTTACGGTCGTGATTAGCACATTACAAAAGGCTAGTTTTACATTATGTGCTAAATGCTGATAAGGCTTGGTCTATGAATCTTATGTAATCCTGGCTGATTGACTTCCAGTCGTACTTTGACATTATAGCTTTTTTTCCATTCTGGCTCAATTCTTCTCTCAGTCCTGGGACATTGAATACCCGGATGATCTCGGCGGCAAATTTAGCAGGCTCATCTGCAATGAGGATTTCCTTTCCGGGAATCAAATCCAGCCCTTCAGCCCCTTTCGAGGTCGAAATGACCGGCGTCCCGTAAGCCATCGATTCGATGATTTTCAATCGTGTGCCGCCGCCAATGCGTAATGGGACGATGCTCAACCAGCTCGATTCGATCCTGGCGCGGATATTCTCGATATAACCGGTGAAAATGACGCGGTCATCGTTGGGCAATTTAGAAATAAGTTCCGGGTCGGCTTTTCCGGTTACATAGAGCTTCACATCAGGGCAAGCTCGTTTGACCTCAGGCAATATCTCCTGAATGAAGTAACGGACGGCGTCCAGGTTGGCGTAATAAGACAAGGCGCCGGCGTAAATCAAGGAATGTCTTTCGGGAATAGCCGGCTCCCCCTCTTCCTGTGCAACCTGAATCCCATTCGGAATCACCGCTATGGGTAGGTTTTTAGGCGCCAGCCGCCTCAGCATTTCGAGTTCGTTTTTCGATACCGTCGTGCAGCCCTGGACCTGTTTCAGAACCTTCCTCAGATAGATTTGATATTTTGCCCAGGTAAGCCTCGACCACAGGTATCTCAGCGTATTCTTTTTGTCTGGCTTGGCAATAATCGTCAACTCGATTTCATCCAGAATGACTTTTTGGTTCTGGAATAAGCCGACGTAAGGCGTCATATCAATCTGCGAAACGATGACCAAATCGTAGGGATTTCGCGCAACCAAATCGACGACCGCATGCTCGAAATCCTGGTTGTAGGTATCGACTAAAAACCTGGGCTTCAGCGAAAAAAATCCCAGGACTGCCTGCAGGCTGCCTGGATTGAACGACCGATACTCGATTGCCTTGACGGTATCACAATATTTGTGGCTTTCTGCCAACTGCGCCGAAGATAAAGAATCTGAGGTGAACGAAATTAAATCCACGGTTCCCATAGAAGACAGCGTGGCAATCAGGTTCGATATCCGAATCTTCGAGCCGTTATCCGGGGGATAGGGAAACCAGCGGGACAGGAACAAGATTCTCATGTTGCTGCCCGCTTCATCCAAAGGGACGGATCACGATACCCCCATTTGCCTGCCAGCGCATGAACAGTCGCCCAAGCCATTGCCCTGGAATGTTCTTTCCTGCCATCCAGCCGGTTTTGTACCACACCCCGCAAAGCGCCTTTGAGCATCCGTAAGAAAGTAATGGGTTTTTGGCGACCTGGCGTATGCCTGTAAAAAAACAGGAACCGGTTCCGCGTCATGTAATAGAGCGTCGTCGGAGATAAACTTTCGGATAAGATCGGCGCTTTGTGCACCATCGCCGCCTTCGGTTCATAGTAGATGATGAACCCTTTTTCTCTCATCCTGAGGCACCAGTCTGTCTCTTCCCAATACATGAAGAACTCAGCATCGATCAAGCCGGCTTTTTCGATGGCGCTTTTTGCAACCAGGATACCGCAGCCATTCACAAAATCGACCGGCCTCGCCCCATACTGCCCAAGGTCCCTTTCACCGGCGCCAACGTTGATTGCAGTCACGTGACGCCAATCGACCCATCCACCTGCAGAACTCAAGATTTCGAAACCGCAATCGGTAAAGACTTTCGGTCCTGCTGCCCCAATTCGAGGTTGAGCCTTCATCGTATCCATTAGCGAAGACAGGCAGTTCGGCTGTAGCCAGGTATCATTGTTGACTAAAAAGACGTAATCAGCGCCGCGTTCTAAGGCGAATTGAATACCCACATTATTCCCCCTGGCATAACCCAAATTGCTCTGGTTCTCGATGACAATCGCTTGCGGGTAACGTTCATGCACCAGCCGAGGGGTATCATCCTGAGAGTTATTATCGACAACGATGATTTCAGCATTGGGATAATCCTGGGCAAGCAAGGAACCCAGGCATTCCAATGTCAGGTCGATTTGGTTATAAGCTAATACGATGACGGCAACTCTAGGAAGCATGTGATTGATGATAGGTCGAAATTCAATCTTACAATTTCACGGATTTTCTGGGCAAGAAACCATACTTTAGGATGACATACAACGCCCTGAAGCCATCTTTCCAGTTTATTTTCTTTCCTTCCGAATAAGTGCGTCCAAAATATGAAATGCCCACCTCGTAAACCGAACAATTCAGGCTGGCGATCTTGGCAGTAAATTCTGGCTCGAAGCCAAACCGGTCCTCTTTGAGTTCGATATGCTGCAAGATGCTGCGCTTGAACACCTTATAACACACCTCCATATCCGTCAGATTCAAGTTGGTGAACATGTTGGAAATGTTCGTCAGGAATTTATTCCCCAAAGAGTGCCAGTAATACAAGACCCGATGAGACTCGCCGCCAACAAAGCGGGAGCCATAGACCACATCCGCTTTACCATCGAGAATTGGTTTCAACAACTTGGGATATTCGAAGGGATCGTATTCTAAATCGGCGTCTTGGATGATGATACAATCGCCTTCGGCGTGCATAAAACCGGTTCGCAAAGCAGCGCCTTTCCCTCGATTGACTTCATGAAAAATGACTTTGACATCTTTCAACTGCAAGTTTTGCAGGAACTCCCTTGTTCCGTCTTTGGAACAATCATCCACCACGATAACTTCACGGTCGATTTCCAGGGGAACCGAGAGAACGCTTTCCAGGATTGCTGCTATCGTGTTAATTTCGTTGTAGCAAGGAATGACGATTGAAACTTTCTTTATTTCACCCATAGGACCTTCTTTAACCTTTTCTCCCATCCATAAAGATTGAATCAAACCAATTCTCGATAAACGGATAAGACTCTCGCTGCAATGGCGTTCCAATTGTACATTTTCACTCTCTCGAAGCCAAGTGTTCGTAACCGCTCCCGCTCCTGAGGATTGCTTAACAGTTCGATGAGATAATCAGCCAGCTTTCTCTCATCTTCCGCATCGACCAAAAAACCGGCTTCGCCAAGCACCTCGGGGATTGCCCCTCGGTCCGAAGCGATGATCGGCGCGCCGCAAGTCATCGCCTCCAGCAGGTGCAATCCAAACCCCTCGATCCAGGATGGATACACAAAAGCCAGGCAAGAGCTGTAAAGCGAATTAAGCTCCTCTCTTGAAGGTCGCAACACGAACCTGGCAATGCCTTCAGCAATGGCTTCATTCACGACGTTCCAAATATCGGGTCGGCGCGAGAAGAAAATAATGACCTTGTCTTGCTTCAAATCGCTCGGCAGGAGTTTCCAGGCTCGAATCAAAACGCCGGGATTTTTTAGCGCGTCTGCCAGGATGAATTCCTGGTGGATATGATATTTTTCCTTGACCGCTTCGATTTGTTGAGCATCCTCCACCTTTTTCACGCCGGCGGGCGGCGCGTGCGGTATGGGGATGATTCGCTCTGGCGAGAGTTTACTGTATTTCAGAATTTGCCGCTTGGAGTATTCAGAAACGGTAATCACGCGGTCGCAATCTTTCAAGCTGGCAATGGTGTTGAAATGCAGGTAGGTCATCATCGCCAAAGTGCGTAGCGTTTTTTGATGACCCCGATAGATTTCCCACAAGGGCATAATGTTGATCTCATCATGCAGAGTGATCACCTTTGGCGCCCCGGCTGGACCGAAACCGAAGTTCGCCGGGAAATGGACAACATCGACGCCATCCTCCCTCATCCAGTTCCGGATGCCATAATCATTCCCGATGCTGGACAGGGCATTTTTGTACGGCAGAACCCTTAAAATGGCGTTCTCCGGCAGAGCGGCGATTTCGAAGTCGGCTTTTTGGTCGGCATACAGCACAAAGGTATGCTCCTTCCCAACCGATAACATCGCAGGGATTAGATTTTCAAGATAAGTGTGAATGCCCCCCACCAGATTATGAGATAGATACCTGAGATCAATGCCTATGCGCATTCTTGCCTTTTTGCTTTCTGCTAGATTCCAAGCTTATATCGGGTCTTCATCCAGAAAAATTGCGGGTCGCTAAAGAGCAGCCTGAGCGCTTTGGCGCTTTTGTCAATCACTGTTTTCTTTTTCGGCGCCAGCGCCGCCATCATCTTATCGCGAAATTGGATAAGCTCTTCGGACGAGAAATTGGGACTCTGAATCAGATAATCCACTGTCCTGAGCTGACGGTAATCCAGCGTCTCCAAATCGATGATGCGCCTGGAGAGGCATTCTTCGAAGAAACGGGTGCCCGGATAGGGCGTCGCGCTCGACACCCAGAAGCCGACACAACCCATCTCTTTCAGGCGCAGGGCATATTGAAACGTCTGCTCCAAATCTTCCCAGGTCTCTTCGGGAAAGCCCACCACAAAGAAGGCGTTGACCCCTAACCCCACTTCCTTTGCCAGTTGTACCGCCCTTTCGCAATCTGAAAGTTTCATCCGCTTTCCGATGATTTCATCGAGCGTCCGCTGGCTGCCCGTCTCAGGCGAAATCATGAAATCGTGAAAACCCGCTTTTTTCATCAAAATGAGCAGCTCTTTATCGATCGAGTCGGCTCGAATGCCATTCCGCACGTAAAACCGAATGTTGAACTTACAGGCGGCAATTTTCCTCAAAAGGTCCTTTGCCCACGAAACATGGGTCGTCAAGTTATCGTCTTCGAAGTACACCTCTTGAATATTATAGAGCTTCTTCCAGTGTTTTATTTCTGCAATGACATTCTCGGCGCTTCGTCTCCGAATCTTATATCCCATGATCGTATGAATAGAGCAAAAAACGCAATCATAATTACACCCTCGCGTTGCGAACATGTTGATCCAGCGTTTTCCACCCCTCCAGAGCTTGTTCAAGGGCAGCAAGTCAATCGCCGGAAAGGGAAGGCGGTCTAAATCCTGAATAAATGCCGCGCATTTCTTATCGCCTTGATACAAGCCATCGATGTCTTTCGGTTCTGAGCCAGACCGCAGGGCATTGACCAGCGAAAGGAAACTGTATTCCCCCTCCCCCAGGAGTAAATAATCGAAAATCGACCTGTCGATGCGGTCTGGCAATGCGGTGACGTGGTTGCCCCCCGCCGCCAGAGGGACGTGGGGGAAATTCAACTTGAGCGCCCTGCCCACTTTCTCGGCGACATAATGCTGGCAGGAAAACGGGATAGAGATGCCGATGAGGTCTGGCGAGAAATCCTTTACCCTGGCAACAATCGCCTCATCGGTCAGCCCATATTCATTCCAGCCTTCATCGCCGGGAGAAGCCGGTCTCAGATTCCGGGAGTCTTCAGCAAAGCAATCGAGGATTGCGACGTGATACCCTTCGCTGCGCAACATACCCCCTAAATAAGCCAATCCCAGATGAAAGGAATGACCATCATCGAGATAGTCATCTTTGGGACGAACCACCGCAGGAAGACCAATCAACAGGACTCGGAACATCGCTACGCCTCCAATAAAGCTCGATAAAACATTAAATACTCACGACACATTTCACCGACCGTTTTGGGGGATTTTATCCCTTGCCGTAACTGATGAATCATTTCGGGCTTCTCCAACAACCCCTGGATTATGCTGGCGAGATCGCTCCAATTGTACCTTTCGAAAAGCAAGCCATTCACGCCATGAGTCACCAGTTCGTTCATCCCAGGCAAATTGGTCGCAATCACCGGGGTGCGCGTGGCAAAAGCCGAAGGAATGACCAACGGGAAATCATACCAGACCGATGGGACTGCCAGCACATCGATGCCCGCCAACACTTCACCCATTTTGGAATTTTCAAAGGTGCCCATGAACGACACTCGCGCATCGCTTCCGGCAAGCTCGACCAGTTGCCTTCCGTATTCCCGGTCTTTGGACAGGTCGCCATAGATTTTGACCTTGAGAGGGGATGAGCGTGACAGCGAGGCGACGGCTCGAATTAACAGGTCAGGTCCTTTGGCGGGAGAAATCTGCCCGATGAAACCAATCCGTAATTCAGAAGACGGCTCTTTTTCCTGGAAGTTTTCTGCCCAGGAGGTATCCAAACCATAAGAAGAATGATAGATTTTCTCCCCAGGTACGCCGTACCTTATGAATAAATCTCTCAGCAAATTAGACGCCGTGATGATGCGCGATACCTTCTCCAGAGAACTCTCCATAAATCGAAATCGCGTTTCCCAATCCCCATATAACCCTCTAAACCCAGGCAAATTCGAGATGAAAGACCTTTTGCCAAGGCTCTCTATCAAATTCCGATGGAGGCTCCTGGGCAACATCCGTGAGGTAAGCTTGAAGAATTTTTGCTCCCCAGCCAGGCAGCGGGTACACTCGTAAGCCGACTCCTGACCTGGACAAAGGTCGCCATTTCCTTTCATCAAGGTGTTCTTAGCGCACACAAACCAAAAATCGGTAGCTGTAAGCAGCACCTTGATTCCCAAATCATACGCCGCAGAAATCATACTCGCCGAAAGCGAATAACATGAGGTGACGTGGAGAATATCCGGCTTATGCGCCATCATGTATTCCTTGAAGAACTGATAGACTTCAGGGTTGTTATAGAGGTAAAGGAAGATATCCGGCGCTTTTTGCCAGTTGAAATGAAGCCGGCAAACCGGGACGCCGTCATACACCTCGTTGGTAACGATCAGCCCCTGATGTTGAGCTGAGTCCCAACCTTCGTTGCAGATCACCTCGACTTCGCACCCCAAGCCGATCAGCCCTTTAGCGAGGCTCAAGGTCAGGACTTCGGTGCCGCCGATGTGCCCTGGCGGGAAAAAGTGGGAGGCAAGCAAAACTTTCATCAGCTATCTCCCCAGGACTTTCTTATATAAATGATGTAATTTATTGGCTTGCCAGGTATAACTCCAGAACGGCGCCTTTTGTGCTCCGAATTTTTCTTTATACCTTTCCAAGCCTTCAAGCCCTGCACTTGGACCAAGGTCCAGGCACCGGTAATTCTTTTTACAGGCATCCTGGATGATGGCAGACATCAGCAATGGATCTGGATAGTGCTGAAAGTATTGCTCCAGCGTTGCCCCATGCCAATAGAAAGCGCGGGAATTATGATAGAACACAACCTTCCCAGAGATGACCTTTCCATCTTCCTTCGCCAGCCAAAGCTTTATCGCCTCCCCTTGATGATCGTATAATTTGCGAAATAATGAAAACGGATAGGTCACGAGCGTTGTTTCGCCCCAGCGTCGGATGGTATCTTCATACACGCGGTAATACGCTTCATAGTCCGCCAAAGACTCGGCAAGCGTGACTGCCACGCCTAACCGATGAGCCTTTGTAATGTTTCTCTTCTTATCATCTGAAAAGTTATCATACAAGAAGCGATAATCGCCCAGCGTTAAGAGATGAGTGGAATTTGGCTCTTTTGTGAAGGCGGGAGGGTCATACGGGTCATCGAAAGGGTTTCCGATGATGTGCAGGCTGGCTACATTTCGCCGTAGAAGCCTCTTGTAGATTTCCGAAACTTCGTCTTGCGATAAAGGTCTGGTCGCAATGATTCCCCCGTAGCCGCCTTGGTACATCGACTCCAGCCAAATAAAGAAACGGTTGCGTTCGACCGAGGCGACCATTGGAATCAGCGCAATCTCATGATCCGCCAGTTCGAACGCACGGGTTGCCACCCGAAATTCCGGGTATTCGCTGGCGATAATGCCAGCCCACGTGGGGGTATGAAAGAAGGTTGCCGCTGCCGATTTCGCTGCAGTCAGCTCCCATAAATCTAAAGGCGGATGTGGTATCTCTCGCATGCCAAAAACTTATCCCATCGATGACTACCGCGACCACGCCTCAGGCGTGAAATGCCAGTTCAATTGAGCGCACACGCGCTGCCAACGCTCATACATATCGTCCTGAAAAAGCAAAGGCTCCCATCCCATCTTGAGATAAGTCTTGATCGCCGGCAAGCGCCAGTCATCCGTGCATAAGTAGATATTCTGATACCCCGCCGCAATCAACCGGCAAAGGACGAGGGACGACACAACCGCCCCTAATCCTTTCCCCTGGTGCTGGGGGTCAACTGCCACGCAGGATAAGGTGCCTCCAAAAGGATGCAAAGGGGACGGATTATGCAGCGCCATCGCCGTGGCTGTCATGTCCCCAGTTTGCCGGTGAAAGAGGAAAAAGAAACCATCGGGTAACAATTTCTGAAGATAAGGCTCGAATTCGACCCGACTCCAATTGGGATACCCCGCTCGCTCCATCAAGCTAAAGAAATCCGTTTCGTCGCCCTGCTTATATAAACGCATCACATAATCCTCGGGAACACTCAAGGAGGGAGGGCTTGACAACCTGGCTTTGGGCCAGATCATCTGGAGTTCGGCTGCCTGGGGGACTGCTGCCGGTTGATCGAACTTCTCGATGATGGTGTGTAAACGATGAATAATTCTTCTCAACATAATCCATCACCATCACGTGTGCCGTAATCGCCTCTTCAGGGCTTCGACTAAGAACAGGGCTTCACCGCTCGAAACCGCTTTTAACAAAAACGCCAGGGACAAATAGAGCACAGAACCAAATCCCACTAACACGAGCAATGTGTTGAGGTCGCCCAAGGTCTTCATCCACGGAATTTGCTGCAACCCCCACACCCCCAACCCCATGAAGGCGCCTGTCAGCGCCACCCGGGCGATTGGCTTGACATTGCCCTCGAACACAATTTTGGGTCCTATCACCACGATGGATAAAATGACGCTGTTCAACCGGTTGATTACCGCAATTAAGGCTGCCCCAATCACGCCAATCGTCGGAATCAAAATCAGGCTCAAAGAGATGGAAATGACCGCATTGATGATGATGTAAACAGCCACCTTTTTTTCCATGTGCATCACGATGCTGGTCCTGCCCAATATCTCCGCCAGGAACATAAAAGGCAACGCCCAAATCATGATGCGAAAAACTGGGACCGCCTCTTCGAAGCCGCTGCCGTAGAGAACATAGATCAGTCGGTCTGCAACCAGCGTACCGCCAACTGCCAGAGGCAACGAAACCAGGAACATATAGCGCAAAGACCGTTGAACCGTATCCTTGATCGACCCCCTGCCTGAATCATATTCCTTGACCATCGCCGGGAATAACGCCAGCGCCAGGCTCTGAGCCAAAAGCAACGTCGTCTGAATCAGGTTCAGCGAGACGTTGTAAAAGCCAACGGCGGAATAAGTCAAGATGAACGACATAAAGACGATATCGAAACGGGCGGTAAACTCAGTGACCAGTCCAATCACCCCAAAGGGAAAGCCGCCTTTGAGAATCTCCCACCAGCGCCTGACATCGGGAGTGAGAAAAGTTTCCTTCAAGGCGCGTTTGACGAATATCAGCGAAGCGATTCCCGCCAGCAAAACGCCCAGCAGCGTGGCAATCAACAACCCCAGATACCCCATGCCGCTCAGCAGGGCGATCGTGCCAACAATGACAAATGTGACCTGGATGAGCACATTGAGGAACGAAGAAACGTACAGTTTCTCTTTGGCAATGAGCAACCCTTCCAGCGGACCTTGAAATGAATAGAGCAGTAAACCCAAGCTGGCGATAAAGATGCCCAGGACGATCTCAGGCGGTTTTCCCAATAACCAGGCTGCCAGCACATTGCCAGCGATGACCAGTACAGAAAACACTGCCCGCAAAGCCATAATATTCGGCACCATCCAGCGGCTGGAAGCTTCGTTGCGAGCCATTTCACGTATCGCCAGCGTTCCCATTCCAAGGTCGGTCAGCATCGCGAAGATAAAGGCGAAAGCCATGATGCTGGAGTAAATCCCATAATCCTCTGCGCCCAGCCTGCGGACGACATAGACGCTGAAAAGAAAAGAAATTGATTTAATGGCTACATTTCCAGCCAGCATGAATGCCGAATTTTTGGCGATTCTTGCCAGCCGGATACGTTTCTCCGCTGCCAGGTCGCGAGTCTGATCAATCACATCCGGTTTATGAAACTGAGGTTCGTCCATCAATAATCATCACAAAATCAATGTCTGGGCTTCAAGAAGAAGCCTGTTGCTGGATTTCTAAAGCAGCCTGGCGCGCATGCCGGGTCACCGATTCGCCGTTGGTCAAAGCGGGGTAGATTTGAGCGGTTGTCGCCAGGAACAACCCATCCACGGGCGTCTTGACCGGCGGAATTAAATGGGTTTGGTTCAAGCCGTGAATCGGCTCTACATACCGTTCCCGGTGAATCAGAAAATAGCAGATCGAACTTTCGGAAAAGTCGGGGAACATCCGCTTCAGGTTATTCAGCCAGATTTGCCTGATTTCGTCATCCGTCTTTTTCTGCCACGGGCTTCCCGGCGCAGTATATTTCGGCAGATAGACCAGATGATGCCCGCCCACATATTGCGGATCGATATAGGAAGTCGTTTCGATCACCCCGGTAAAGGGAATGTCATCATCCGTAATGTTCAGCGTCCAATAGCTGGTCAGCGGCTTGTCCAACACCAACAAAGGCGCAATGATGCCGAGGTATTCCGTCTTTGCCAGAAATTCTAGGTACTCCTGGCTTGCCCCTGGAATCAGCCGCTGGAAGATGGGCGCCTGAACCGTCGCCACGACGGCGTCGTAAGGTTTGACCTGCTCATCCAACGTTCTAATCCCCGCCGCCCTGCCATTTTCGATGACGATTTCTTTGATGGGCGTTTTAAGGTGGATTTGCCCCTTCAGGTGAGCGATTTCCCGCGCCATTGCTTGAATCAAGGTAATATAACCGCCGATGAGATGCCCGGCTTCTTCCTTTTGGCTGGCGCCTCCCCGCGTAGATTTCATTCTCACCAGGCGCGACCAGATGTAGGTTGCCGGGGTGTTCTCAAAGCCGCCGTCGAACTTGGCGCGCAGCAAAGGTCTCCAAATGTTGTGAAAGGTGGTTTTCCCGCTCCATTTGATCAACCATTCCTGGACGTTGATCGATTCGAGACGATGCCAGTCTTTATAGAATTGCGCCGCCAGGATGGTCAGCCCCAATCGAAAACGGTCGATCCATCCCAAGGGTGGGAACTTCAGGAAGTCGATGATGTTATTCATCGGGTGAATATCATTGCGGTAATAGAAGCCCATCCGGGTCTCACGGAAGCGCAACTGGTCTGCAATGCCCAGCTCCTGGCAGAGCTGCCTCAGATGAGCGTCGCTGGATAAGATAGCGTGATAGAAACGATCGACGGCGGTGCCGTCATCCAGGAGGATGGGACCGGCGAGTCCGCCCAACGTATCCGATGCTTCGAAGATTTCGACCTGGTGACCCATGCGGGAAAGATAATATCCCAGGCTGATTCCCATAATGCCGCCGCCGATGATACCGATATTTGCCATGATTGATTTACTCCACATCCATTGATTATCTAATCCAGCGCCTGGATTAAACTTGCTATCTTTTCGCTCGCCTTGCCGTCGCCAAAAATCGGTGGACGATGCGCCGGGGGCGAAAAAGTCCGCCACGCTTCGAGCGCTTTGATCTCATCCACCCCCACCAGGCAATTCCATCCCGCCTCGACGGTCTCGACCCATTCGGTTTCATCGCGCAAGGTCACACAAGGGATGCCGGCAAAGTACGCTTCACGTTGAACGCCGCCCGAATCCGTGGCAACCAGACGCGCATTGTGCTCCAAGACCATCATATCGAAGTACCCGACCGGATCGATACACAGCACATTGGGTGCGAATGCCGCCTCGATCTTCTTCAATGCCGCCTGGGTGCGCGGGTGAACTGGAAACACCACCGTTTCACCCGCCTGGTTCAGGATGCGGACAATCTTCGTCAATCGCTCCGGCGAATCGGTATTTGCCGCGCGGTGAATCGTGACTAAGGAATAGCAGCCTTTTTCCAATCCTAAACGCTGCAGGATAGAGGATTTGCGGTGCGCAATCTCTCGATTTGCCAGCATGGCATCCAGCATTACATCGCCAACCCAATGCACAGAGGCGGTGAAACCTTCTTTTGCCAGCTGCCTGACCGCCGCCCGGCTGACGCAAAAGTGCATGTCCGCCAGCTTATCGGCGACCAGGCGGTTGATTTCCTCGGGCATGCGCTTATCGAAACTGCGCTCGCCGGCTTCGATGTGCGCCAGGGGAATGTGCAGCTTGCTTGCCGTCACCGCACCTGCCAGGGTAGAGTTGGTGTCCCCGCGCACGATGACCACATCCGGCTGCTCTTTCACCAACACCTCCTCCAGCCTCGCCATGATCTCCGCCGTTTGCTGCGCATGGCTGCCGGAGCCTACTTCCAGGTTGTAATCGGGCGCGGGAATGCCGATTTCATCGAAGAAAGTCTGCGACATCAGGTAATCATAATGCTGTCCGGTATGGACTAAGATTTCCTGATGCTTTGCCCGCAAAGCCTTACTGACCGGAGCTGACTGTATGAATTCGGGTCTGGCTCCAACGATCGAGACAATTTTCATCCTCTGGGTCCTTCGCTGCCGTTAATTCAAATCGGCTTGAGTTTCATACGGTACAAGAGAACCTGCCCCTGGAATTTCAGGTGCGCCCAAATCGTCCTCAACAGCTTGGCTTTCGATACGCCAAAGACCCGCCGATATAAAACCGCTGGAAACTCACGAACCTGATAGCCCTTCAACATGCCTTTCACCATCAGCTCTGTACCGGCAAGAAAGCCATCGGATTGGAAGGAAATGCGGTCGATCACTTCGCGCCGGTAAGCGCGAAACAGGCAGGTATAGGTGTGAATGCGCCAATCCACCAGGAAGCGGTAGATGAGCGAAGACCCGCGGCTGAGCAGCAAGCGATACCCCGGCACCCCGACGACATCCCCCTCCGGATGGTACGGCGAAGCGGTGACGATATCGGCGTCTTTCAGGTACTCGATCATGGCGGGGATGTTCGAAAACTGATAAGTCCCATCCGAGTCGGTGGTCACGATGATGTCGCCGCCGGCAGCCGCGAACCCCGTTTTCAACGCCGCCCCCAGTCCGCGGTTCCTGTCATGCTGACGGAAAATAACCGCCATCCCTGGGATGCCGCCAGCCTCGACCTCGCTTCGCAGCGCATCCAGCGACCCATCCCGGCTGCCATCATCGACAAAGACGACCTCCACCTCGTATTGTTCCAGCAGTCCGCGGATGACCGGGAACAATTCCTGGCGCAGTTTTGGAATGTTGTCCTTCTCATTATAAAAAGGGATAATAATCGATAGTTTCTGTTTCATCGACTGACGCCTGAATATTTTACCGGGAGGATGTCATGACGACTTTCTCGTCCTTGGGAGGTGAATTGCGGTCGAAGACCGTCATATCGGCAAGAATCGCCTCGCGGATTTTCGCGGCGAGCTTCAATGCCATGAAACCGTCCCTGGCTGAGACGTAGGAATGGTGGCAATCGACGACGCATTCCGTAAAATGCTGCAATTCCAGGAACAGCGGCTCGAAGATGGGCACGTTGATGCGCTCGACGATGCTCTCCTGGCGGTATTTCAAGCCGCGCTTATCGGCGTTGATGTATTCGCCAATCGTGCTGCGATGGGCAGAGATCGACTTGTTCAGCAAATCGCACTCCAGATACGTCTCCCAGCAGGCTGCCTCGATTTTGCGAACTTTTTGCTCGGTGATTCGCGAAGCGGTCATCGTCACGTTGGGACCCTTGTGAAAGAAGAGCTGCGCGACGGCATGGTCGACCGTGCCGCTGAAGGCGCTCAGTCCCTGCGCCTGGATGCGTTCAGGCTCCCTGCCCATGAGATCGAGAATCAGGTTCGTGTCGTGAATCATCAGGTCCAGGACAACGTCAACGTCTTTGTTGCTCCCCTGGTAAGGGCTTAAGCGGTCGATGGTGATCGCCAGCGGGGTGTGCTCTTCGAGGATATTCTTCAATTCCAGGTACACGGGGTTGAAGCGCTCGATATGCCCCACCTGGACGACCAGACCCGACTCTTCCGCTTTTTCCACCAATTCTTCTGCCTGCTCCAGCGTCTCAGTAATGGGCTTTTCGATGAGCACATGGACGCCCCTCGCAATTGCCTGCATCGCCTGCAAGAAATGCAGCGGGGTCGGCGTCGCCAGGACGACCGCATCGACCACCGACAACAATTCATCCAGGTCATCGTAGTAAGGAATATCATACTGGTTTGCAACATTTAAACCAGCCTGTTCCTGAATATCATAAACGCCAACCAGTTGCGCTTTCCTCAAGTTCGAGATGACGCGGCAATGCCGCTGCCCCATCCTGCCAACGCCAATCACGCCTATCCTGACATGCTCCATAAGTTTCCTCCCGGCAGCCTATCTACGGCTGAAACAGACTTCTAACAGCATTGACGATCGTATCCAACTCATCCTGGGTGAGCGCCGGATGAACGGGCAGCGACAGCACTTCCAGGCTGGTTTGTTCGGCGATGGGCAGGCTGTCGTCATATCCCAATTGCTTGTAGAGCGGCTGCTGATGAATGGGAATCGGGTAATAGACTCCGACGCCAATGCCCTTTTGACCCAGCTTTTCCAGCGCGCTATCGCGCTCGGCAATGCGCAGCGTGTACTGATGGAACACATGATCGCAGCCAGGACGCACAGCCGGGGTCTTGACCTGCGCCAGCCCCTGCAGCCCCGAAGTGAGATACTGCGCATTTTGCACCCGCTTTTGATTCCACTGCTCCACCTTCGAAAGCTGGATGATGCCGATGGCAGCCTGCAGGTCCGTCATGCGGAAGTTATAGCCGATGATCTCATGCAGATAACGCTTGGGGCTGCCATGGTTGCGAATCAACCGCGCCGTCTCGGCGATTTTGGCGTCATTGGTGGTGATCATGCCGCCTTCGATGGTGGTCATATTCTTCGTTGGGTAAAAGGAATAACAGGCAGTTCCCCAGGCGCCAACCTTCTTGCCGTGGTAAGTCGCCCCGTGCGATTGACAGGCATCTTCGATGATGGCAAGCCCATGCCGCGCGGCAATCTCGCTGATTTGATCCATGTCGCCTATCTGACCAAACAAATGAACCGGAATAATAGCTTTCGTCCGGGGAGTAATCTTCTCCTCGATTTTTTGCGCATCGAGCATGTAATAATCGGGTTCGATGTCCGCAAACACTGGACGCGCCCCTGTGTAGAGGATGCAGTTTGCCGATGCAATGAAGCTAAACGGCGTGGTGATGACTTCGTCGCCAGGTCCGATGCCGTGCGCCAACAGGGCAACGTGCAAGGCGGTTGTGCCAGAGGTGGTGGCAACGGCATACTTTGTCCCCGTCCACGCCGCAAATTTTTCCTCGAACTCCTGCACGCGCGGACCCTGCGCCAGTTGACCCGATTCGAGAACTTTGAGGACTGCCTGCTTTTCCTCTTCGCTGATTTGAGGTTTTGAAATATGAATCATCCTATGAATCCTTTGGTTGATAAGTCCAATGACATTTTTCACAAAAATAGGCATCGCCCTGGGGGGTCATCTTGCGACCGCATTTGCAGACATATCCCACCAGGCGGGCGGGCACCCCCAACACCAGACCATGATCGGGAACGGAGCGGGTGACCACCGCGCCGGCTGCCACCAAGGCAAAACGCCCAATGGTCACGTTTGGGATGATGATCGATCCCGTCCCAATCGAAGCGCCGTATTTAACCAGGATGGGTCCAACCTCCCAATCATCGGCGCCTTTCAGCTCCCCTTCCAGCGTGATCGCTCGCGGGTAAACGTCATTGGTGAACACCGCCCGCGGACCGATGAACACGCCGTCCTCCACCGTCAACCCATGATAAAGATAGGCGCCATTTTGGATTTTCACGTTGTCGCCGACTTTGACATCGAAATCGATGTACACATCTTTGCCGATGATGCAATTCTTCCCCACCACCGCGCCTTCGCGGATTTGTGATTGATTCCAAATCCGCGAGCCTTCGCCGATGATTGCCTTGGGGCTGACCTCGGCGGTGGGATGTATTCTCACATTGACTCTCTGACCTTCACTTCCTTCTGGCATAATACGCTCCTCTACTTTTGAATATTTTTTAATGCCGCCGACATCTCAGAGGCATAATTGGATAGATCGCTCCTGTCCAGCGTCCCCCACCACCAGGCATAAACGCTCATCTCATAACTGGCTTCGGGAATCGCCGCCAGCATCCTGGCTGCCTGGTCCATCTTTCCCAGCCACACATAAGCATACCCCAGGTTCTTTTGAATGCCGCGGTGATGCGGGTCGCTTTCGTATGCCCTTTCCAGGTGGCGGACAGCCGCTTCGAAATTCTGCTCCCGCAATTCGATCAGTCCCAGGCGGTAGTGAGCCGTGCGGTTGCGCGGGGAATACTGCAAAGCCTTGTTGAAGTAGGCGCTGGATAAAGCATAATTTCTTTCGACTTGTGAGTTTTCCCCTTCATAAATCGTCCAGCCCCGCAGGTCTTGTTTGGTCATTTCGATGGCGCCTGTATTGGCATAGAACAAAGCGGGCAAGGGTTCTTTTCGCTGGTAGATGACCCAAAAGGCGCCAGCCAGGATGACGATCACCGGAAGCAGGTTCCGCGCCAGGCTCGGCCGTTGAGCAGAAGGTTTGATCATGGCGACGCCCAGCCCGGGAAGGACGAACATGAAGATCGTGCCAATCTCGCTGAACAACACGACATCGAACAATCCAATCACCAGCGCCACCCAAAACCCAGCCAAAACGGCAAATGAAAAAGGTCGCAACTCGGCATCAACGCCCCGCAGACCGATGCTGCGCACCACGCCGAGGGCAATGCCGAAGAATATGGTCAGGTAGGCAAAGAAACCAAAGACCCCGGTTTCGTAAAGCAGTTGGATGAAAAAATTATAGGAATTGGGGATAAAGAAGAAAGGTATGACCAAAGCGTATTTCGAGTATGTCCCTGGGAAGGACGCCAGTCCAACGCCTGTCAACAGGTAATCTTCGAAAATATCCAATGAATTATGGGCAATGGATAAACGCTCCTCCAGCCGGTCAAAAACCGGAAACTGCTGGCTCACCTTGATGACCCCATTGGGATTAATTGAATAAACCCACACCAGCGCCAGCACCGTGAACAGCACACCCATCGTGAAAAAGAGCCGCGCCGGAAAACGAACTTTGGCGGCGATCTTCTGTCCAAGTTTCCACCAGCCAAGCAAGATCAAAGTGATGAGGATGGTCACCCCGGCTTCGGTCATCGCAGCCATGAACATGCCCAGGATGATGACAAATGACGCAATGGCAACCAGCGAGAAACGCAGCCACTTGACCGGAGTTTCCTGCCAGTATTTCAAGAGCAAAGCGACAGAGAAAGGCAAGAGGATGAACAGGGTTCCCGAAACCGAATCCAGGTCAGGCATCGGCAGGTTCAATGGCGGTCGGATGCTCATCCAGCCAATGCCCAGCAAGTTGATGGCATATACCTTGACCGGGAATCGCAGCCAGTCATAAGCCAGCAGGAAATAGACTGACATAAATAAACCGGCGATGGTCAAAACTTGAGAGATGAGCCAGAAATTCTCGCGGGGTTGATCGGCTAACGCATAAAACAGCAGCACTGCCGCCAGGATAAGCCAAAATTTTGCCCAGCTCTCACCTGAATCATAGCCTGCCCAGGCAGCGATGGCAGCAACTACGACGAAAATCGTAATGGGAATGTCGAAGGCAGTCCTTTTAAACGGGAATTGTCCCGCAAGCATGCGCAGAATCCCAGGCAGCAGGGCTAATCCCAGCAATCGCCAGCTTATCTCTGGAAAGAAATACCAGATTGCCCCGCTGCCAAGGACGATGACAATTTCTGCTAACGCAAACCAACGAGAGTTAATTAACTTTCTAAGCAACCCATTCTTCCTTCAAACTAACCGCCAGAACCAATCGGTGCGCCAGAATCCGAAGATGACCAGATGAGATGTTGAAAACCAACGCTCAGCGCCGATTTCAACGTCGAGGTATCTGTCATCAGCATCTTGAGGTAGGTGAAGATCGGTCCCGGTCGAAAAGCCCATTCGCGGAAAGCGCGCTTCTGCCAGTAGAGCAGCCGCTCGGCGGGCAGGTTTGGATAGTCCAAAACCGTTCCTTTATCCATATCGACATTTTCCCAGCGCGTGCCAGGGCGGAACCAGCCATTCTCGACCACCTCGAAGAAGAAGGGCGTGCCGGGGTAAGGCGCCGCAACGTGGAACAGGGCAATATCCAGCGGCAATTTCTTCGCAAAATCGATCGTCTGGCGAATCGTCTCTTCAGTTTCACCCGGCAAGCCGATGATGAAATAGCCCCAATTCATGATGCCGGCTTTCTTTGCCCAGCGCAAAGCCCGTTCAGCTTTATCGGGATAAGCGCCTTTCCTGGCATTCCTCAAGATTTGCTCATTGCCGCTCTCGATTCCCCAGGAGATCAGCCAGTTGCCAGCCTTGCCCATCAGCGAGAGCATATCTTCATCGACATAATCCACCCGGCTGTTACAGGTCCAGCGGATGTTGATTTTTTCGTCGATCATCCGCTGGCAAAGCTCGACCACCTGGTCACGATTCACCGTGAACAAATCGGCGTACATGTGGATGTTGTTGATGCCGAGCTTCTTGAGCTGCCAAAGCTCTTCCATGATCAATTTCGGCGACCTCAGCCGCGCCGTGTATTGATAGCTGACGTGTTTGATGCAATACGTGCAGCCTGCCGGGCAGCCGCGGCTGGTCACAATGAACGTGAATGGACCTTTGATGAGCGGCATGCGGTAGGTTTTCAGGGGCAGCAATTCGTGCATCGGGATGGGAAGGTCATCCAGGCTCTTGATGAACGGGCGCGGGAAATTGACGATGATTTCATCGCCCTTGCGCCAGGCAATCCCTTTGATGGCGTACATATCCACGCTGCCGTCCTCGCGCACCGCCGGGCGGTAATCGGGGTCATGTTCGGCAAAGATTCTTCGGATTTCTTCCGAACGCTGATCGATTTTGTTCTCCAAATTATCCAGCAAATCCCGAATGGTCAGGTCCGGCTCTCCCACCAGCACGTAATCCAGGCTGGGGTAGGGTCGCATCGACTCCCTGGGAATAGGCGTCACATGTGTGCCAAAGGCAATCGTCTTTGCACCCCTGGCATGCGCCAGGAAGCAGCCGTACATGTCATTTTCGAGCGTCGGCGCCGTCATCTGGGTAAGATAATACTTGGGCTGGTATTTATCCAGCAGCTTCGTGAACGTTGCCCAGTCCATCCGCTCGGCATTGCAGTCAACGACCTTGACCTTGTAAACCGGGTGCAGCAGCGCCGCCATCTGCGCCAGCGACACCTGCGGCCAGATCATGTTCTCCCGCGTCCTGCGCCCCACGCGGTGCTGAGTTCGAATCCAGTAGCCGCCATCCGGCGTGGGCGGGTTGACCAGCATGATGTCGACTGCCTCGGGCGAGCGGACAGAACTCAACAAACCGCGCCGGACAATCTCATCGGCATTCGGGAAATTTGCCATGCGCAAGGGAGCAATACGGCGCGTCCCTAAATTTTCTTTGTGCAGCTCGTCTGTCATTTCAAATACTCCTTTTACCACCAATATTAAATACTTTCCAAATCTTTCTTAGCCAGTTCATCCCGTTGGCTAAGCTCCTCTAAGATGCGCATCAGAATCCAGTAAATGAATAGCTGTGCGCTCGTCAAGATCAACATGGCGCTCCCCAGCAAATAGAGCCATAAGCGGGAAATATCCCAGCCATTCACGCTCAGGAGCATGACGATAATGGCAAAAATAAAGCCAAGCGCTGCGCCGCCCAAGCCCAGCCAGCCAAAATAATGATCCAGCGAAGGCTTGAAGATGGGCTTGCCAAACAGCCCCTGGTTGATAGGCTGTTTATAGAACAGCGAAACAAGATAATTGAATGTCGCCCCCAGCGCGAAAATGCTGATGCCAACCACGCTCGAGACCAACGCCCAGTACAACGCGGCGACCCCCCACGGTCCTAAGGTCGTCACGCCGCTCAGCCTGGCGACCACCAATCCCAGCAACACCAATCCGGCAAAGGCAATCCCGCCCAATCCAATCAAGCCCAGCACGCGCACCGGGTTGTACATCAGGACCGTCCAGACGATGGATTGCAGGAAAATTTTGCCATCCCTGACGACGCTGAGCTTGGACCTGCCCACGCGCTCGCTATAGGGGATTGGCACTTCGGCAATTCGAATCCCCTCATGAATGGCGCGCGTGCTCATCACCGGGGTCAAGTTCAGCCCATTGGGCAAGGGATACATTTTTTCGAGAATCTCGCGCCGAAAGACGCGCATCCCGCTGGCGCTGTCGGTCACCTTCTGACGCCCCAGGATGCTCAGCAAGTTGGCAAAGAAGAAATTGCCAATCCGCCGGGTCAAGGGCATTTTACTATCGGCGCCTGCCATGCGTGAGCCGATGACCAACTCACTGCGCAAGAGCGCCTCCTTACACAATGCCGGAAAGTATTCCGGTGGATATGTGCCGTCAGCATCCAAAAAACCGATGAGTTCTCCGCTTGCCTGCGCAAAGCCGGTCTTCAACGCGCCGCCATACCCCTTGTTCTTGATATGCCTGACCAGCTTGACGCCTGGGATACGAGAGGCAATTTCGGCTGTCCGGTCCCTGGATCCGTCATCGACGACGAGCAATTCCAATTCGTCCACGCCCACCCTGGGCAGGTCGTCCTTGATGGCGAGAACCCGTTTGGCGATGTCTTCAATGCCGCGTTCTTCGTTATAAGCCGGAATAACCACTGAGAGTTTGGTCATGAATGCTCCTTATGATAAATGATAGATTTCTTTTCCGTGAACGCTCGAATGCACGCCATCGATTTCGCGAATCACTTTTGCCGGCACGCCGGCAACCACCGTATGAGGCGGGACATCCTTCGTCACCACCGCCCCGGCAGCCACCACTGCGCCCTTCCCGACGCGGATGCCATCCGTGATGATGGCGCCTGCGCCCAGCCAGACGTCGTCTTCGATGACAATTCCCTCAGCCGTGATGCCCTGGTCAACAAAGGGCTGATTGGGATCGTCGAAAACGTGATTGACGGCAATGATTTGCGTAAACGGCGAGGTGTAAACCCGATCGCCGATGGTCACTCCCCCCTGCCCGCGGATGACAGAATATTCTCCAATCAAACTATTGCTTCCTATCTTGATGCCTGAATGGGGCAGCCCACGGAAATTATAAACATGCAGCACGGCGCCGTACATCACAATTGTGTTAGCTCCAATCTCAATTCCGTCAGGGCAGGCGTGAAGATAGACCCCCTGGTCCAGGTAAGAACCATGCCCAAGGCGAATGAGATTGGCAAACCGTAGGCGAACGCCGTTTTCGATGGCGCACCACCCCCGCATGTCCATCACCAGGCGGTAGAAAATCCCCCGCAGCGCGATGCCAGGCAGACCTGGTATCCAGCCCAGCAATAAAAAGAGCGTCTGCTCAAGGATATATCTGCCAAGGCTGGTTGCCTGGCGTTGTAAATAAAGGCTCAAACTTCGCATCATGACTTTTTGACGAATTTATTCATAAAAATTTAGTATATTATAACTGTTTTCAAAATTTTCAAGCGCTACAGATAGAAACGAATTTACACTATAATACGTATCATGCAGCCTGCCTTTTTCCTGGACCGCGACGGCGTGATCATCGAAAACCGTTCGACCTATGTCCGCAGCATTGCCGATGTCGAGTTCCTGCCGCAGGCAATTCAAGCGCTTCAACGTTTAGCCCGTACCTCATATAAAATCATCATCGTTACCAATCAATCTGTCGTTGGCAGAGGGCATATTACGCTGACCACCGCCAACGAAATCAATCGATTCGTCCTGGAACATATTGCGGAGCATGGCGGCAGAATCGATGCGCTGTACCTCTGCCCGCACAGCCCTGACCAGGGCTGTGCTTGCAGAAAGCCCCACCCCGGCTTGATTCTCCAGGCGGCAACGGATCTTAATATCGACCTCAAGAATTCCATCTTCGTCGGCGACGCACTGAGTGACATCAAAGCCGGTCGTGCGGCAGGAATAGAACGGGTAAGCCTGGTGCGTACAGGCTTAGGGCGCGAACAATCCAACTCACACGAGGCAAGCCTCTATCAGCCTTTCCTGGTATTCGATGACCTTCTGGATGCGGTTCAACATTTTCTTCGCTAACTCTCCATCTCTCCTCGCCTAGCAGTCTAACCTCATCGCGCCAACGGCATTCTGATTTCGAACGCGTTCCCGCAAAGCTGTTGCGATCATGTGCTCCAGCATCAAGTGAACATCCTCCACCTGCTCGATACAATCGCTGGGCACGTGCAGGTTAATCTTCACCATCTTTGCCAGCTTTCCGCCGTCAAAACCGGTGAAACCGACTGTAATTGCCCCTGCCTGGTTGGCATATTCGATCGCTTTCAAAACGTTGGGCGATTTTCCGCTGGCAGAAATTCCAATCACGATGTCTTCCGGCTGGACAAAGCTGGCGAGCTGCTGCACAAAGACATTTTCATAGCCTTCATCATTCGCCAGAGCCGAGAAAATCGCCATATTATCCGACAGTCCCATTACTTTGAAATTGGGGTAACCGTCGCTGCGGGTGTTCTTGCCCAGGTCGCACGCCAGGTGGGTGGATGTCGAAGCGCTGCCGCCATTGCCCATGACAAAGATGGTTTTCCCTTTCATCCGGGCTTCATGTAAGACATCAATCAATTTTTCGATTTCTGCGACTGCAAGGGCATCGATCACAGCGTGAAGCTCTTGAATATATTCGCTGGGTGTTGACATTAAGAATCCTTTCTCAAATAATACACGCGCCAAATTATCGATAACTTCTGAAATAATTGAAGATGACCTTCGAGCCATCTTGCTCGAGCCTGAAGGGCAGCTCCTGTAAACCCGATAATGCCGTGCGAACTCTCTCCTGGCATTCATAAGGGCAGTACAGCAAAAGAAAACCGCCGCCGCCCGCGCCGGTAATTTTCCCCCCCAATGCGCCCGCTTTTCGGGCAGCCTGATACATTTCATCGATGCCACTGTTGCTGACCTTGCTGGCGAGTTGTTTTTTCAATTCCCAGCTTTCATGCAGCAATTTGCCAATGTCATCAAGGTTACCCGCAACCAGCTCGTCGCGGGCTAAGATCGCCAATTGTTTCAAGCGCCGCAGGATGCCCATGCGGTCTTTGATATTTTGGCTTTGTTCGTTCAAGATGGTGTCGGCTTGTCGTTGGGTGCCGGTATAGAAGAGAAGCAAATTCAGGTTCAACTTCCGCAGGGTGGCGTCATCGATGTCCACTGAATTGACGATGACCTCGCCCGTCGGCAAGAATTCGATGAACCGCAGCCCGCCGTAGGCGGCAATGTATTGATCCTGGATGCCGATGGGCTTGCCCAGGCGGTCGATCTCGATCTCGCAAGCCTGGCGCGCCAGCAATTCCGCTTCCACCAGTTTCCCTTTCAGGGTATGCATGGCATGTAAAGCCCCCACCGTAACGGTGCTCGAGGAGCCCAAACCCGAACCGGCAGAGGGAATGTCGCCCATCGTGGTGACCTCGATGCCTTTGGTGATGCCAGTCATCCGCAAGGCTTCGCGTATCAGTTCGTGACGAATCTGGTCGACGGCTTCCACCATTTCTGTGCGCGTGTAACCGATACGAATCAGGTCATCGAAGCGCTTTTTGATGGTCACAAAGATGTACTTATCGATGGCGGAGGTTAAGACGCACCCGCCTTCTTTCAGGTAAAAGTCTTTGAAATCTGTCCCGCCCCCAAAGAAACTGACTCTCAATGGTGTTTGGACGATGATCATACGGACTTTTCGATCTCCCGGAAATAATCCACCGTCAACGCCAGCCCCTGCTGCAAATCGACCTTGGGCTCCCAGCCCAGTTCATTTCGGGCTTTCGTGGCATCGAGATAGATCCTGCGCGTCTCGCCGACTTTTGCAGGACCATGAATGGGCGTCTTTGCATAATTCGTGATCCCGCTCAGCAGTTGATGAATCGTATTAACCGATGTCGCCATCCCGCTGCCCAGGTTGTAGATTGTATTGACCTTTGGGCTGGTGGTCGCCAGGATGTTCGCCTGAGCGCAGTCTTTGACATAGACGAAATCGCGTTCCTGCTCGCCATCGCCATTGATAATCGTCTGCTCGCCCTTCAGCATCTGACCGGTGAATATCGCCACCACGCCAGCCTCGCCCAGGGGGTCCTGCCGGGGACCATAGACGTTTGGATAGCGGATGACCACATAATCCAAGCCGTAGTTGTATTGATACATGTACAAGTAATGCTCGACGGTGTGCTTGCTGGCGCCGTACTGGCAAATCGGGTTGACCGGGTGCGCTTCGTCACACGGCAGATAGACCGGCTCGCCATAGACAGCGCCGCCGGTCGAAATGTAGATAAACCGCTTGACCTGGTGCTTTTTGGCACATTCGATCAGGTTCAATGAACCGAGGATGTTGACATCGGCATCGAATAACGGTTCGGCAACCGAACGCCGAACGTTCATTTGCGCGGCATGGTGATTGACAAAGTCGGGCTTTTCTGCCGCGAATATTTCATCTACTTTGGCATCTCGAATATCGATCTTGTAGAACTTTGCCGCAGGGTTCAGGTTGGAAACCCTTCCCGTCGATAAATCATCGATGATCACAACTTCATAACCATTTTCCAGGTATGAATCAACGACATGCGAGCCGATAAATCCGGCCCCCCCGGTCACCAATACTTTCATAAGGTCATCTCCAATGTGTGGTTTAGTAGGCGCCGCGCTTTTTCAAGACGGCGGGGATGGTTTGCATCAGCAATTGCAGGTCAAGCCAGATGCTCCAGTTGCGGATGTAGTACATGTCAAGCCTGACTCTTTCCTCATACGAAACATCTGACCTGCCGCTGACCTGCCACAGTCCTGTAATACCTGGTTTGACAGTCAGCAGGTTCTTGTCCCATTTATCATATTTGTTTGATTCTTCGGCGGTGATCATCCTCGGACCCACCAACGACATCTCCCGCTTGAGCACATTGAATAACTGCGGGAGTTCATCCAGGCTGGTTTTCCGCAAGAACTTACCCACGCGGGTAATGCGCGGGTCGTTCTTCAGCTTGTGGTTTTCGGCAAGCTCTTTCTTCAGCTCTGGATAGGAATCAAGGATTTCATCGCCGTTGACGTACATGGTGCGGAATTTAAAGGCATCGAACTGCTTGCCGTTTAACCCCAAAACCCGGCGGCGGTGGATGACAGGACCAGGCGAGTCCAGCTTAACCGCTATGGCTATGGCGAGTAACAAGGGAGCAATCAAAATGATACCTGGAATCGTTAAGCTGTAATCCAGCAGCATCTTCAGGAATTGATCGATTCCTCTCAGGCGGACGGGATTGACGCCCACCAGAGGAACATAGGCAAATTCCTTGACGGAAAGCCCCGTCGTCAGGATTTCATACAGCCCAGATGACATCCGAACGTTGACGCCTTTATCGAAGCCATAGTCCATGAAGATATTCACCATGGCATCGCGCGACGAAATGGCGCTGCTCGCCAGGATGATCTCTTCGATATGGTACTCCTGGACGATCTCATCCAGCCTGTCCGCGGGACCCAGCACTTTCAGGTTCCTATACACCACTCTTCCAGGAGAGATTTTCTTGTCAATGAACCCAACCACATGCAAGCCAGAGGTCACCCAGCGGCTCAGTTGGTCTGCCAGCGAAATCCCTTCATTGTTGGCGCCAACGATCACCGCCATCGACAGGAAATACCCGCGCCGCCTGAGGGCATAGACAATCCGCCGCATTACAAAACGTCCCCACGCCGAGAACAGGAACGCAAACAGCCATGCCAGGATCAACCATCCTCTTGCGAAGATCAGGTCTTGATACAAGAAACCGGCTGCCATCATGATGATCATTCCCGCAGTGGTGGCATTGAACAACAGCGAGTATTCCTGGGTGCCTCCGAGCAGGTTTTGCCTGTTATACAAGCCCATCGAGGCAAAAATCAGCAGCCAGAGTGTGATGACCACGAATACAAAATTGCGATAAAAGAAAAATGATGGCTCGACATCCTGAAAGACGTTCAAGGATAATTCGAAGCGCGCGAAGTAAGCTACACGGAAACCAAATCCCACCATGGCAATGTCACATAAAACCAGGCAAAGTTTATAAATCCTCCACTGCCAGGTGCGGGATATGACTTTTGTAGCTCGGATGACCTTCTCGCTTAATGTTGATTCGATGTGGGTCCTCGATGATACTGTATTTATCTCCATAAATACTCCTCTTGATGAATAAACGAACAGCATATATAAATGCTACAGGTTATAATGAATGCTAAATTAATGCAAAGAATTACAACCTGAATGTAAAAGAAAAAGCCCTTGTGCGCTTCCAAAGGGCATGAAGAGAACGGGTTATTCGCTTGTTGTTTCGAGTGGCTTGGGCATAGTCCTCCTTTATAACTAACTCATGTCAGCCAAGCCTATACGATTTGCGAGGAGCAGAGAGAGCCAAGAATATTATTACAAGAATTGCTAAGAATAAATTCAAATCTAATCGTATAGACTTACGATTTCTATTCTATCATAAGTTTATCCGAAATAACCGAACAACTTTGTAAGCAATTGCCTGACAGGAACGAATCGCTTGAAACCGTTACATTGGAAAACGCTCATCTACGTGAACATCTTTTGGTTAGGTCTCAACGTGCGCAATACCGCGTTGGGCAACGTTTTCATGCCCTATCTGGTGGATGTCTTTGTAGAGCCGCAGATAAAAAACACCGCCCTGGGGATGCTCCGCACCGCCGGCTTGATCATCGCCATGGTAACACAGCCCCTGGCAGGGTTATTGAGCGACCGATCGACCTCGCGCTTTGGGCGCAGGCGACCCTTTATTGTTACAGGGGTCATCTTCGATTTAGTGTTCCTGGTTCTGCTGGGGCTTTCCAGCAATTATTGGATGTTATTTTGCGCGGTCTTGCTGATTCAAATCTCATCGAATGTTTCCCACGGACCGCTGCAGGGACTCATCCCTGACCTGGTGCCCGAAGAACAGCACGGCAGAGCCGCAGGCATCAAAGCGATCTTCGAGCTGCTCCCCCTCATCGTCGTGCCGTTCACCATCGCCAACGCAGTCGCCGCCGGTCAACTGACGCTGGCAATCGTAATGACCGGCATAATTCTGGTAATTGCAATGATCTTGACCATCTTCCTGGTGCATGAAAAGCCGCTCGAGGCGCAAGTCCAAACGCCTCTGAAGGAACCCATGCTGCGGGTTGCCGGCGTCCTCAGCGGCATCCTGGCAGGGAGCCTGGCTGGGCTGGTGGTCAGCGTCAGCCTGGGAGGGGCATTGGGCTTGATCCTGTGGCTCTTTCTCAAAAGCGCTGCCGCCTGGATGGCTGCCATCTTCTTTGGAGGCGCCATCGCCATGGTCTCAGCAACGCTTGCGGGCGTATGGGCAGGGGTCGCCTTCAGTCTGGGCAAGGAAGCCAAAGGCGAAAGACCATATCTCTGGTGGATCGTGAACCGCCTGTTGTTCCTGACCGCAGCCACGTCGATTCAAGGGTTTGCGCCGTTTTTCCTGATGTCGGCGTTTTCCATCGATCGTCAAGCAGCCATCGACCTGACCGCAAAGCTGATGATGGTCGCCGGGATTTTCACCCTCGTGTCTGCGCTTCCTACCGGCTGGCTGTCAGACTACTTTGGACACAAAAAGTTAGTCGCATTTGCCGGCTTGATTGGCGCGGCTGGCGCCATTGTCCTGCTCGGCACCGCCATCTTTCCGAGGCAGTCCGTCCTTTACATCGCAGGGAGCATCATCGGTCTGGCGACGGGGCTTTTTCTCACTTCTAACTGGGCATTGGGCACCAACCTGGTTCCCAGGGAAAATGCCGGCAGGTTCTTGGGCATCTCTAATCTGGCAGGGGCAGGCGCCGGGATGATTGGCGCCGGCATCGGTGGTCCTGTTGCCGATATACTGAACAATTATCAGCCTGGCTTAGGGTATATTGCCCTGTTCTCTTATTACGCTTTACTGTTCTTGCTCAGTTCCATATCGCTCATTGGCGTCAAGAAAGGGACAATTTTCCAGGGTGCTCGATGACAGACTCGATATTTACGGCTGGTCAAAGGTTGAGCGGCGCTCAAGAGCAAGCGCTTTCTTACCCCCTCGGCGAAAAGCTCTATCTCGTCGGTCCAGCCGGGACGGGTAAAACGACCGCCGCCATTTTGAGGCTGGCTGCCTTGCTGGACGCCCTCCCCCAAAGCGGTTCGATTCTCTTGCTGTTTCCCTCCAGAACCCTGGCGCTGCCGTACCTGCGATTCCTGACTTCAGCCAGCCGCAAACCCGGAAGCGAGCTTGCCTGCCTGACCATTGGCGGCATCAGCCGCAGGATGATCGACCTCTTCTGGCAGCTCATTGCTGAGGCGGCAGGGTTCGAGAACCCAGAAAATCCCCCCATTTTTCTCACCCTGGAAACCGCCCAATACCACCTTGCCAAACTGGTGACCCCCCTGCTCGATAAGGGTTTCTTTCAGTCCGTCACGATCGACCGCAACCGCCTGTTCAGCCAGATCATCGATAACCTCAACAAATCCGCCGCCGTCGGTTTCCCGCACACCGAAATTGCCGCAAGGCTGAAGTCCGCCTGGATTGGAGACGCCGAACAACTTCACATTTACGATGATGTGCAAGAATGCGCCAATCAATTTCGCGCCTATTGCTTCGAGAACAATTACCTGGACTTTTCGCTGCAAATCGAAATCTTCCGCAGCCGCCTCTGGACTCATCCCGTCTGCCGCCAATACCTCACCTCCACCTATCGGCACCTGATATACGACAACATCGAAGAAGACGTTCCCGTGGCGCATGATATCGCCCTGGAATGGCTGCCCGAGTTCGAGAGCGCACTGTTGATTCAGGACGAATTTGCCGGCTACCGCAAATTCCTGGGCGCCGACCCTTCCAGCGCTGAACGCCTGGCGGACGCTTGCAGCCACCGCATCTTCTTTGTCGAGAGCCTGACCTCAACCGAAGCAGTCCAAAACCTTCAATACCACCTGGTCAGGCGCATTACAGAGGCGTTGCCGCGTTCCTTAACCTTGAAAAAAGCGCACCCCTCCACCCTGCCGATTCAGATATGTCACGAAAAATTCTACCCCGCCATGCTGGATTGGGTTGCGCAGCAAGTTGCCAGCCTGGTACATGAACAGTCCGTCCCGCCGAATCAAATCGTCATCTTGAGTCCATTCTTGAGCGACACCCTGCGCTTTGCGCTCGTCCAAAGGCTCGACCAACTCAAGGTTCCTACCAAATCGCACCGCCCTTCCAGGTCGTTGAGCGATGAGCCTGTCGTCCACTGCCTGCTCACCCTGACCCTGACGACCTTCCCAGCCTGGATCAACTCAGAGATTGGCTTATACCCCCGGCATTCCGACTTTGCCTATGCGCTCATCCAGGCGATTCAGGGCTTCGACCTCATCCGCGCCCAGCTACTCAGCAATATTGTGTTCCGCTCATCCAAAGGGCAAATATCCCTGTCGAGTTTCGCCCAGATCAAACCCGATATCCGCGAGCGAATCACCTATCGGTTTGGCGAAAAATACGAATTTCTAAGAAATTGGATGATGCGATATCAACAAAAGGGCAGCGACCCTCTCGATCACTTCCTGAGCCGATTGTTCGGCGAAGTGTTGTCGCAGCCAGGCTTTGGCTTTCACAAGAACATCCTCGCCGGTGAAACCACCGCCAACCTGATCGAGTCGATTCAAAAATTCCGCTGGTCGTTGAATCCCGCGCTGGCGACCTCTGACGATTGGCTGGCAATGGAATATCTCCAAACGCTGCAAAGCGGCATCATCGCCGGACAGTACCTGCGGAGCTGGGATGAGGAAGAAGAAAACGCCGTTCTGCTGGCGCCAGCCTACACCTTCTTGCTGCGAAATCGCCCGGTGGATTATCAATTCTGGCTCGATATCGGCAGCCGAAGCTGGTCAGAGCGCCTCTACCAGCCGCTGACTCACCCCTATCTCCTCAGCCGCCAGTGGCAGCAAGGGAGACCCTGGACCGATGCGGAAGAAGTAGCAGCCAATCAAGATACGCTGGCAAGGCTGGTCTATGGCTTGCTCCGCCGATGCCGAAAAGGCATCTACCTGGGCATCAGCGCCATCAATGACCAGGGGTATGAACAACGGGGACCGTTGCTGAATGCCTTTCAGCACGCGCTCAAGGAATACCAGGGTTTCTGATGTCGATTTTCCTGCGTCCCAATCAACATCAAATCCTCGATTATTCCGGCGGGAAAATGGCGATCTCCGCTGTGCCGGGGAGCGGCAAGACGTTCACGTTGGCTTTGCTGGCGGCGGAAATCATCTCCAAAAACCTGTTGGCTGACGACCAGGAAGTCCTGATCGTGACGCTGGTCAATTCGGCGGTTGACAATTTCGCCCAGCGCATCAGTCTCATCCTGCAGGAAAAGAACCTGATTCCCTACACGGGCTTTCGCGTGCGCACCCTGCACGGTCTGGCGCACGACATCGTGCGCCAAAGACCCGACCTGGTTGGTCTGGATGCTAACTTCCAAATCCTCGATGAAAATGACGCCGCCGCCATCATCCACGACATTTCACGCATCTGGCTGCATCAGCACCCTGGCTTCCTGGAGGCGTATTTCAATCCAGACCTGGATGACAGCAAACTGGACTGGGTCGTAAAAGAATGGCTGCCCGATCTTGTTCAGGAGATAGCCCTGGTCATCATTCGTTATGCCAAAGACCAGCGGCTCTCGCCCGACCGCCTGCTGGCGCTCAGCGAGCAACTGGAAGTTCCCCTGCCGCTTGCCCGGCTGGGAATCGAGCTTTATCAGGAGTATCAGGCGGCGCTTGCTTATCGCGGGGCGGTGGACTTCGACGACCTGGTGCGGTTTGCCTTGACCATCCTGGAAACGGATCAGAACCTGCTCGAGCGGTTGAGCTATCAATGGCATTTCATCCTGGAAGACGAAGCCCAGGATAGCAGCCGGCTGCAAGAAGAAATCCTGGAGCTGTTGACCAGGCAGCACGGCAATTGGGTGCGCGTCGGCGACCCCAACCAGGCAATCTACGAGACCTTCACCACTGCCAGCCCAAAGCACCTGCTTTCGTTCCTCGACCGCCCCGACGTGCGCGCTGAAACGCTGCCCCACTCAGGCAGATCGACGCAGAGCATCATCGACCTGGCAAATTACCTTGTCCGATGGACGGTCACGGAGCACCCGACCAGCGCAGTGAGGGATGCCCTGTCGGCGCGCCCAATGATCCTGCCCACGCCGCCGGATGACCCGCATAAAAACCCCGAAGATGAGCCGCAGTCTGTTCACATCTACACGAAGAAGCTGACGCCCAAAGAAGAAATCAAGCTCGTGGTCAGCTCGCTCGAACGCTGGCTTCCGGAGCACCCAAACGAAACCGTTGCCGTGTTGACCGCGCTCAATACCCATGCCAAAGCGGTCGTGGATGCGCTCCAGGAGCGCAACATCCCCTTCAACGATTCCCTGCTCAAAAGCTCCAACGCCACGCGCAAATCCGCCAGCCTGATGGGAAATATTCTGAAATATCTCGCCGACCCGCAATCGCCCTCCAAGCTGGCAGCCGTTTTCGAGGACTGGGCGCAATCGCTGGAACTCGTCCCGCCGGAGGGCGCAGAGGATATTTCGACAGCCAGCGCAATCATCCGCCGCTGCGAGTACATCGAGGACTTCATATCCCCCGGTCCGAAACGGGACTTGCTGCAGGAGCTGAACCTGGAAAGCGAGTCGCCGGCGCTTCATCAGCTTCTATCCGCGTTTCGTTCCCTGACCCAAAAGTGGCTCGAAAGCGTCCTGCTCCCCATCGACCAGCTCATCCTGACCCTGGCGCAGGATTTGTTCAAACGCCCTCACGAACTGGCGCTGGCGCACAAAATTTCCAACGTGCTCAAGCTGACCAGCCGCTATCACCCGGACTGGCGGCTTGCCGAATGGGCGCGTGAGCTGACGCTCATCGCCAATAACGAACGCCGTTTCATCGGCTTTAGCGAAGACGACCTGGGATTCGATCCCTCCAAATATGCCGGCATCGTCACCGTTTCCACCCTCCACAAGGCAAAGGGGCTGGAATGGGACCGCGTGTACATCCTGTCGGTCAACAATTACGACTTTCCCTCCGGGCAGAGCCACGATACCTACATCTCGGAAAAGTGGTTCGTGCGTGATTCGCTCAATCTCGCCTCGGAATGCCTGGCGCAATTGCAATTCCTGACGACCTCCAACGGCGAGGCGTGGTACGAAGAAGGTAGCGCCAGCCAGGCAGCGCGGCTGGATTACGTGCGGGAACGGCTGCGCCTGCTCTATGTCGGCATCACCCGAGCGAAGAAATCGCTGATCATGGTCTGGAACAACGGTCGCAAAGGCGACCTCCAGGCGGCTACCCCGCTGATCGCCTTAAGTCATTATTGGAATAACCGTCAGATCTCAGCATGACCCGAGGTCAGGAGACTTATGCAATTACCATTTGGCTTTCAATACAACCAAAGCAATTTACAGGATTACCAGGATTGCCCCCGGCGGTTTTATCTCCGCCATCTCCAACAACTTGCCTGGCCCGCCATCGAGGCTGAACCGATGCTGGAAAATGAAATGTCTGTTCGAAACGGCGAGGCGTTCCACCGCCTGCTGCACCAGTATTTCACCGGCATCCCCAGGGAAATCCTGGAAAAGGCAAACCTGCACGAACCGCTGCGAAGCTGGTGGAATGATTTCATGCAGCGGGTGGCGCTGCTGCCGGCAATCGCCCAGCCCGGCGCAACGCTCCGTTCGGAATACAGCTTGTCTGCCCCTTTGGGGAGCCGCCGCATCATCGCCAAGTACGACCTGCTGGCAACGACGGAGAGCGGACAGGTCTATATTTTCGAATGGAAGACCTACCAAAACCGCCCCAAACGCAACTGGCTCAAGCAAAGGCTGCAAACGGTCATCTATCCCTTCTTGATCACGAAAGCAGGCATTCAATCACCCGAATTTCACCCCCTTCAGCCAGAGGAAATCACCCTGGTCTATTGGTTTGCCAATTTCCCCGACGCGCCGGAAGTCTTTGCCTACAACTCCCGGCAATTCGAGAGCGACCAGCAAAAGGTGACTGCGCTGATTCATCAAATCAACCAGGCGGCGACCATCGGGCATGAGACCGCCTTCCCGATGACCCTCGATGACCGCCGCTGCCTTTTCTGCAACTACCGTTCTTACTGCGAGCGGGGCGGCGCAGCGGGAAACGCGCGGATGAGCGACGAACAGGCAGAAGACAGCCTCTTTACGCTGCAGGATTCCCTGGAATTCATCTCGGAAGTCGAATTTTGAGGCATGGCAACCTGGATCGAGCCGACCGAAACGAAAATCCCCGAAGCGTTGATTCGCTATCTCGACGGCGACATCCTCCTCGCCAGGGCGTTGGTCCACCGGGGCGTCAAGGATGAAGCCTCCGCCAGGGCTTTCTTTGAGCCAGAGGCGTCCCCCCCGGCGGAAAGCCTGCAGGGCATCCAGGAAGCCGTTGACCTCATCGAAGGGGTCATTCAAGCGGGCAAACGCCTCCTCATCTGGGGGGATTTCGACGTCGATGGTCAAACGGCGACCACGGTGCTGGTCTCTGCGCTCAGGCAGAGGGGGGCAAACGTTGCATACCACATCCCCATCCGCGAGGTCGAATCGCATGGCGTTCACGTTGCCACGCTGAAGCGGTATATCGATGCCGGCGTCGATCTGCTCATCACCTGCGATACGGGCATCACTGCCCACGATGCAGTTGGCTATGCGAAATCCAGCGGCGTCCACACCATCCTCACCGACCACCACACCCCCCCGGAGCTCCTGCCGCCCGCCGATGTCATCATCAACCCCAAGCTGCACCCCGATTCGCATCACGCCTCCTTCCAGCTTGCCGGCGTTGGCGTGGCTTTCAAACTTGCCGAGGCGCTCCTGCGCAGCGCGCCGGCGCCGGGCGACGCCGCCTCCCTGCTCGACCTGGTGGCGCTGGGCACCGTCGCCGACGTTGTCCCCCTCGTACAGGATAACCGCCGCCTGGTGCGCCAGGGGCTGGAAATTTTGCGAGACACCCAACGCCTCGGCTTGCTGACCCTGATGGAGCTGGCTGAACTCGACCCGAAAGGCGTCACCGAGAATCACATCAGCTATGCCATTGCGCCGCGCCTCAACGCCCTGGGCAGGCTGGCTGACGCCAACCCGATCGTCGAATTCCTGACCACCGCCGACGCGGTCAAAGCGCGCATCTTCGCCGCCGAAATCGAAGGCTTGAACTACCGCCGAAAATTGATCACCGAGCAAATTTACCATGCGGCGCAAAGGCAAATCCAGGACAACCCCAGCCTGCTGAAATACTCCGCGCTCGTCCTGGCGCACCCGCAATGGCATGCGGGAATCATCGGCATTGTCGCCAGCCGGCTGGCAGAGTATTACCGAAAACCCGTCATCCTCATCTCCGCGCCTGCCGGGCAATTGGGACGGGGGTCGGCGCGCTCCATTGACGGCATCAACATCCTGGAGGCGATCGCTTCCCAGCGTCGCCTGCTGGCAGGTTATGGCGGGCATGCCCTGGCTGCCGGGGTCAGCCTGCCCCCCGAAAACATCCCCGCCTTCCGCAAAGGGCTGAGCGAAGCCATCGATCAACAAAGCGACCAGGAAAAAGTCGTTGACGCCCTGAGAATCGACGGCTACCTGGACTTCTCCGAGCTTTCCGCTGAGCTGGTCATGGCAATCCAAAAACTGGCGCCTTTTGGCGCAGGCAACCCGCCGGTGACGCTGGCAGCCAGGAACCTCAAGGTGGACAGCGCAGCGTGGATTGGGCGACTCGAGGAGCACCGCCTGGTCAGGGTCGTTGACCCCAACGGCGCGACGCAAGACGTGCTTTGGTGGCAAAGCTCCGAGTTCGACCTGCCTGACGGCATGTTCGACCTGGCTTTTACCGTCACCCACACCAATTACCGCGGCAGACCCGAAATTCAACTGCAATGGATCGACTACCGCACGCCTGAGGCGGGCGCGCTCGAGCTGAGCCAGCAAAAGCAGCAGCGCCGCATCCTGGATTTTCGCAGCCTGCCCAACCCCGGGGCGATGCTCGAGAAGCTCATAGGCGACATGGATTGCGCCGTCTGGTGCGAAGGGCTGGCGAAGCCGCCAGTCCAGTGCAGCAGCCGGCAAAACTTGCAACACCACGAGGCGCTTGTCATCTACACCCCTCCGCCCAGCCGGGACGTGCTGTTGGCAGTGATCGAAACGGTTGCCCCGCAAACCCTTATCCTGATGGCTGAACCTGCCGGGCTTGAGACGAAAGAGGCTTTTCTGAAGCGCCTCAGCGGTCTAGCCAAGTACGCCATCCATCACAAGGGCGGCAAGGCAGACATCCTCAGCCTTTGCAGCGCTTGCGCCCAAACCGAATGGGTGATTCGCACAGGGCTGGACTGGCTGCAGGCGCGAGGGCTGATCGATTACGAAACCATCGCCGAGAATCAGGTACACTTCAAAACTGGTTCGGGCAAAAGCCTGGCTACGCTTCCAGAAATCGATAAGAAGCTCACTGCCTTGCTGGATGAAACGAATGCCTTCAGAAACTTTTACCTGACCGCAGACGTCCAGTCACTCGTATGAGCGCCTCCACTTCCTTTTCATCGCCTGTTACGCAGCACCTGAATCGACTTGGCATCCCCTACCAGGTCGTGTTTCATTCGAACAGCGCCATCAGCCTCGAACAAGCCGCCGCCGAAAGAGGGCAGTCCATCGACCAAATCATCCGCAGCCTGCTCTTCCGCGCCGCTCGCCAGGAATTTGTGATGGTGCTGATCGCCGGCAAAAGGCAGGTTTCATGGAAAGCGCTGCGAAGATACCTGGGGACCTCGCGCCTGACGATGGCAACCGATGAGGAAGTCTTGAGTTGGACAGGGTATCCGGTAGGCGCAGTATCGCCCTTTGGCGTCGAGAATCCGTTTCGCCTCCTCGTTGACCAGAGCGCCCTGCTGCCCGCTGAAGTCTCTATCGGATCCGGTCAGCGCGGAATCGCCATCTTGTTATCACAAAGCAATTTTAGAAAAGCCTTGAACACATACGAGTCCGGAGAATTTTCCTCGCTGGAGGTAAAGCCCTGATAACCCCCCACGGGGGCTTTATTTGATGTATAATATGCACACTTAGTTCAAGAAAAAGGAGAGAATCATGCCATTTCGTTTAGGTCCCACAGAGTTGATCATCATTTTGTTGATCATCGTATTGTTGTTTGGCGTTGGCAGAATCGGTAAAATCGCCGGCGAGTTAGGGCGAGGCATCCGTGAATTTCGCGAGGGCTTGAGCGGGGGAAACCAGCAAAAGACCGAAGCTAAAGAAGAAGAGAAGAAAGAATAGCCAATTCCTCTTGCTTTCTGTGAACTCGCCCTTCGCAAGACGAACAAATCCACATTGATTTCGATAAAAACTCGCCTTCTTTTGGGGCGAGTTTTTATACCCCGCAGCAGCAGCCAGAGAACATGAAGCTTGTTCGACTAAATTCCCACAAAATCGCGTATGATGACGCCGGCTCAGGGCAGGTCATCCTCTTCATTCACGGCTTTCCGCTGCACCGCAAGCTGTGGCAGCCGCAAATCGACAGCTTGACGCAAGCTGCGCGGGTGATCGCCGTTGACCTCCGCGGGCACGGCGAATCTGACAGCGCGCCCGGCAGCAACACCATGCAGGCGATGGCAGAGGATTGTTTCGACCTGCTGACGAAAATCGGCGTCTCACAGCCGGTCATCCTTTGCGGCTTATCCATGGGCGGCTACGTTGCTTTTTCGGCATACCGCCAGTATCCCCACCGGATTGCAGGTCTCATCCTTGCCGCCACCCGCGCGGCTGCCGATTCTGACCTGGCAAAGCAGAACAGGAACGAAGCCATCGCAACGATTCAGAAAGAGGGCGCTGCAAAAATCATCGAGAGCATGAGCGCCCGCCTCCTGTCGCCCACCAGCCTCGAAAAGAAACCTGATTTGCTGGCGCGCCTGCGAGAGATGATGCAGTCCATCCCGACGCAAACCTATCTCAGCGACCTGAGCGGGCTGAGAGACCGCCCCGATGCGACCGGCTTGCTGCCGACCATCACCAAACCGGTCATGATCATCCATGGCGCCGATGACCAAATCGTGCCGCTCGAAGAGGCGCGCGCCATGCACGCCCAAATCCCCGCTTCCGAACTGCGCATCATCCCGCAGGCGGGTCACCTGCCAAACCTGGAGCAGCCCGACCTGTTCAATCGAGCCATCCTCGACTTTCTGAGTAAATTCCCTGAAGCGCACAGCCAATGACAAAGAATGAATTGCTGCAAAAACTCGAATCCCAGCGCGAAGACTTCTTGGATGCCCTGGAGGGTATCCCGGAGAGCGACTGGGAGCTGCCCGGCGTCGCCGGCAATTGGAGCATCAAAGACATCCTGGCGCACCTGAGCCGCTGGGAAGCTGAACTGGTCAAATTCTTGTGGCAGGTGCAGCAGGGTCAAACGCCCACCAGCATACAGCTAGAAAATATCGATGTGGATGCCGTCAACGCCGCCTGGCAGCGCGAGGCGCGCGACCGCTCCCTGCAGCGAGTGCTCGAAGACTATCACCTGGTTCGCACCCAAACGGCGGCGCGGGTGGAAATGCTGGACGAAAAAGACTTACTGGCGCCAAACCGCTTCAAATGGGCTAAAGGCAAACCGCTCTGGGAGTGGATTGCCGCCGATAGTTACGAGCACGAAGCAGAACACCTGCAAGACATCCTGGCTTGGAAGCAACGAAAGTCAACCTGATTCCCAGGGCTGGGAGCAGGTCGCCTTGCTCAAGGCAGGATGCTGTTGTTATTTTCTGCGGCTGACGATGAACTGAGTCAGCTCTTTCAGCGCTTCTTTTTCCTGCGAATCAGGGAAAGACGCCAACACAGCCAGACCGTGTTCAATGAACTTGTTGGCTTCGGCGAAGGCTGACTCGATGGCGTCGCTTTTTCTCACCCGCTCGACCAACCCCATGATGAGGGCGTCATCGGGGAAATCAGCAAAGATTTCGTCCAACGCCGGGTCGTCGGAGTACTTTTGTTGGTACAGGATGATGGGCAAAGTCGCCAGCCCCTGGCGCAGGTCATTTGCCACGGGCTTTCCCACCGTTGCCTGTTCGCCGGTGAAATCCAGGATGTCATCGATGATTTGAAATGCCATCCCCAGGTCATAGCCGAACTGCCTGGCTCGGTCAATGACTTCTTGATTCGTGGTGCTCATGAGCGCCGCCGCATACGTGGAAGTCTCGAAAAGCGAAGCCGTCTTGGCATAGATGCGCTGGTAATACTCGTCGATGGTCACCATCCCGCGCCTGCCAAACATTTGACCAATTTCACCATTGACAATGGTGGCAAGCGTCTCGGCGAATAATTTGGTCACCGGAATCGATTCCACATCAGCCGCCAGCTTGGCTGCCCTGGCGAAGATAAAATCGCCTGTCAGCACCGTGGCAGCCGGCGACCAACGCGAGTTCAGCGTGGGCAAACCGCGCCGCATGAGAGACCCATCGATCAAGTCATCGTGCACCAGCGTCGCCGTGTGAAGCAACTCGATGGCGGCAGATAACGTAACCAGCCGGTCGGGATCGGCGTTGAGCATGCCCCCCATCAACAGCGTCAATGCCACGCGAATCCGCTTGCCGCCCGAGCGCAGCAAATGCCGCAGCGCGCTCGCCAGCTCCGGATGGTGGTTATCCGCCTGGCTGCCCATGCGGTCTTCGACTTGGTGAATCCGTTCAAGGACTGGATCGGTAAACGCTAAATGAATCAATGATTTTCACTCCAACGAAATAGCCTTGCGGCGTTATTTGTCGTCACACGTGCCACTTCCTCCAGGGGCGCGCCTTTGAGCTGCGCAATCTTCTCAGCCACGTAAGCCACGTAGGCAGGCTCATTCCGTTTGCCCCGCTGGGGATGCGGGCTGAGGAAGGGAGAATCGGTCTCGATGATCATCGCCTGCAAAGGCAGCTCGGCAACGAGCGCTTGCAGCGCATGGGCATTCTGGAACGTGACCGGTCCCGAGATGCCAATCAGGAACTTCATCTCGATGGCGCGCCTGGCATCTTCTGCTGCGCCGCTGAACGAATGCAGGACGCCGGGTCGTTCTGCCAGCGGCGAGCGGGACGCCTCCAGCGTTTCGACGTACCTCGCCAGCGCCGACAAGACATCGGCGCTGGCGTTGCGGTTGTGGACGATGACCGGCAGCCCAACCTCCGCCGCCAGGGCGCATTGCTGCTCGAACAATTTTACCTGAACCTCCCGCGGTGAATGATGGCGATAATAATCCAATCCGATTTCTCCAATTGCCACCACTTTTGGATGTTTGGTCAACGCTTTCAAGTCTGCCAGTTGGCTTTCGCTCCATCCAGCGCTGTCATTCGGATGAATCCCGATGGCGGCATACAGGGATGGATACGCTTCGGCGAGCCTGATGATGCCTGCGCTCGATGGGTAATCGATCCCTGGGTTGATGAACTTTTCGACGCCTGCCTCAATTGCCCGGTCGATCACTTCCCTGCGGTCAGCATTGAACTGGTTGAAATCCAGGTGGCAATGCGTATCAATTAACGTGAACGGCATCCAATTTTCCGACCGATAATCCTTTCATGTGTGATTTCGACACCGCTCACAAACCAACAATGCGCAGCCCATCCTCCAGGATGGCTTGAACTTTATCCTGGTGGGTGGTTTCAGTATATACCCGCACGATAGGCTCGGTGCCGGAAAAACGAATCAACAAGAAGCCGCCATCTTCGAGCTTGAACTTATAACCATCGGTGGTATCCAGGCTGATGACCTTCAATCCGCCAATCGTTTGAGGGTTGGCGTTTAGGATGCCCTCTTCCTTGGTCTGCCGGTCGCCAACAAAGGAGCGGTCGACGCGGTCATAATAATGCGGACCCACCTTGCTGAACAGTGCGTCGATGAGCTGGGAAGGCTTTGACTTTAGCCGCACCATCATATCCAGGATGAACAGCCCCGCCAGGATGCCGTCGCGCTCCGGCACGTGACCGCGAAAAGCGTAGCCGCCCGATTCTTCCCCGCCGAGGATGGCGTTGGTCTCCAACACCTTGGGCGCCACGTACTTGAAACCAACGCCCGTCTCATACACCGGGACGTTGTAGAGCTTGCCCAACTTATCCAGCATGGTGGTGGTGGAGAGCGTCTTGACGATGGCGCCCCGCTCGCCGCGGACTTCGAGCATGTAATACGCCAACAACCCATAGACCCTGAGCTGGTCGATGAACACCCCGTTTTCATCCCCCAAGCCGAGGCGGTCGGCATCGCCGTCTGTGATGATGAGCACATCGGCGCCGCGCTTGACCGTTTCCGCCAGCCCCATGTTGACATTCGGCTGAATCGGCTCCGGGCGCGTCATTTCAGGGAAGAGCGGGTTGCGGATATTGTGGATTTCCTCCACCCTGGTCTTGCCGCCTGCCAGCAGACGCGGGAACCAGCCGCTTCCGTTGCCCCACATGGGATCGACCAGGATGTACAGACCGGCGTCCTTGATGGGCTGCAAATCGATCAGCTTTTTGATCTGCGCTTCGTAAGCGGTGGAGGCATCGAAAAAGACGATCTTGCCGGCTTTTTCCGCCTCCGCAAGGGGCATTCGCCTGACATCGGTTTCCGATTCGGGGATGGATTGCTCGATTTGCTTCAGCCCTTCGGGGGGCACTGCGCCGCCGCTGGCATCCCGCACCTTGAAGCCGTTATCCCAGGGCGGGTTATGTGAAGCAGTAATATTGATGGCGCCGACTGCCTTTTTATCGACAACAGAGAACGAGATTGCCGGCGTGGGCGTTGCATCCTTCGTTAGATACGCATTCAAGCCATTCCCTGCCAGCACCTCAGCCGCAGCCGCGGCGAAATATTCCGACTGAAAGCGTTTATCGTAACCGACGATGACCCACTCACCGCCAAAACCCTGGCTGAGCAGGTAATTGGCAAACCCCTGGGCGCACCGGCGCACATTGCCAAAGGTATAGTCATCGGCAATTCTGCCGCGCCAGCCATCTGTGCCAAAGCGAATTATCCCAGACATCCTGCCTCCGAATCGTGAGAATTTGAACTAATTATATCAAACCTGGTGGTGTTTACCACCTTCGGCGGGCAAATCAACGCCCATATTTTTAGATATTTTTGGTATGATTCAGGCTTGCATTCTTACCGGTTTGATGGAGCAGAAATGAATTTCGTTTTCCTTTCACCTCACTTTCCGCCCAATTACGTCAACTTCAGCAAGCAATTGCGGCTGGCAGGCGTGAACGTGCTGGGCTTAGCCGATGAGCCTTACCACCAGCTCAGCCCGGAGCTCGTCGCCGCGCTGACCGAATATTATTATGTGCACAATGCCCATAATTACGATGAACTGCTCAGGGCGCTGGGGTATTTCACCCACCGCTACGGGAAAATCGACCGCCTCGACTCTTTGAACGAATACTGGCTGGAGACCGAAGCCGCCCTGCGCACAGACTTCAACATCCCCGGCATCAAAAACGACCAGATTCAAAGGATCAAGCGGAAATCCTTGATGAAAGAGACCTTCAAGAAGGCAAATGTGCCCGTGGCTGCGGGGAAGGTGGTCAGGACGCTGCCCGAGGCGCGGCGGTTGATCAAGCAAATCGGCTATCCGGTCGTCGCCAAGCCCGATATCGGCGTCGGCGCAGCGAAGACCTACAAGCTCCACAATGACCAGGAGCTGGTCAGCTTCTTTGAACAAAAGCCGGATGTCGATTACCTGGTGGAGCAATTCATCGCCGGAACCATCCTGACCTTCGACGGCTTGACCGACCTGGACGGCAACCTGGTCTTTTACAACTCGCTGCAATACAGCCAGGGCATCATGGAAACGGTGAACAACGACGACCAAATCTATTACTTTACCCTGAGGGAGATTCCTGCCAGGCTCGAAGAGATCGGTCGCAAAGTGCTCAAAGCTTTCGACGTGAAGGAGCGGTTCTTCCACTTCGAATTCTTCCGCACCGCTGACGATGAATTCATCGCCTTAGAAGTCAACATGCGCCCGCCCGGCGGCTTGACCACCGATATGTTCAATTACGCCAACGATATCGATATCTATGCCGAATGGGCGCACCTGATCGCTCACCGCCGCTTCGTCGCCGTGGCAACCCGTCCCTATCATTGCTGCTACATCGGGCGCAAGGATCACAAATCCTACAAAGTGTCGCATGAGGAAATTGTCCATGCCTTGGGCGATAAACTTTGTTATCATACGCCCATCAGCGGAGTTTTCAGCGCCGCGCTGGGAAATTATGGCTACCTGGTACGTTCCCCTTACTTCGAGGAGATTCAGGAAATGGCAAATTTCATCCAGGCGTTGTCTTGAGCAGAGAAGTGTATGAACATTGAATATCACAAGTGGTGGAGCGGGTCGCTCAACCAGGAGATGGAATTGAAAGTCTATGGTCGCCTGGGCAAGCCTGTGCTCGTCTTTCCGGCGCAGGGTGGGCGCTTTTACGAGTTCGAAGATTTTGGAATGGTCGCGGCGTGCAGCGAGTTCATCGAAAAGGGCGATTATCAATTCTACACCGTGGACAGCATCGACGGTCAATCCTGGGCGAACAGCAGCCTCCACCCGGCTGACCGCGGCAGTCGCCATGAGGATTATGACCGCTACATCACCCAGGAGGTGGCGCCCTTCATCCGCAACAGGCTTGGCGATGGGCAGGCGAAATTCCTCGCCACCGGCGTCAGCATGGGCGGCTATCACTCGGCGAACTTCTTCTTCCGCCACCCGGATATCTTCGACAGCCTGATTTCGATCAGCGGTCTGCATCACCTGAATTACTTCGTTGGCGATTACGTCGATGATTGCGTTTACTTCAACTCGCCCATCCTTTACCTCCCCGGCTTGGACGACCCCTGGTACCTCGACCAGTACCGCCAGAGCAAGATCGTCTTCTGCGTGGGGCAGGGCGCCTGGGAAGAGCCGATGCTGGCGGATGCGCTGGCGATCAAAAGGACGCTCGACGCCAAAGGCATTCCCCACACGCTGGATATCTGGGGGTATGATGTCAACCACGACTGGCCCTGGTGGCGCAAAATGCTGCCCTACTGGCTTGGAAAGCTGAAGGAAAGTTGACCATGAACCACTCAAAAGTCTATCTCGATTACGCCGCCACGACGCCCGTCGACCCGGCGGTGGCTGCCGCCATGCTGCCTTACTTCGACCAGGCATTTGGCAACCCGTCATCGATTCATTATTTCGGTCAGCAGGCGGAAGCCGCCGTGGAAAGCGCGCGTGAGACCACGGCGGGCATCCTGGGCTGTAAGCCCAAGGAGATCATCTTCACCTCCGGCGGCACCGAAAGCGACAACCTGGCGCTGCGCGGCGCAGCCCTGGCGGCGAGAAAGAGCCGCCAGGCGGATAAGATTCTCATCAGCCCGGTAGAACACCACGCCGTCTCGAAAACGGCTGCACAATTGGCTGAGGTCTTCGGTTTCGAGCTGGAATATTTGCCGGTCGACCGCGCCGGCATGGTGCATCCCGATGAGGTCGCCAAAAGGCTGGACCGCCGCGCCGCCGTTGTGTCAGTCATCTACGCCAACAATGAAATTGGCACGGTCAATCCGATCGCCGAAATCGGCGCAATCTGCCAGGCTCACGGCATCCCCTTCCACACCGATGCCGTCCAGGCAGGGGCTTACCTGCCGCTGGAGGCGCAACGGTTGAACGCCGATTTGATCTCGCTGGGCGCTCACAAATTCTACGGACCCAAGGGCGTCGGCGCCCTCTACGTCCGCCAGGGGACGCCGATCCTGCCCATGAACACCGGCGGCAGCCAGGAAATGGGTCTCAGGGCTGGTACGCACAACGTCGCGTACATCGTCGGGTTTGCCAGGGCGTTGGAAATCGCCCAGGCAGAGCGCCAGGCAAGGGCGCAATCCCTGCTGCCCCTCAGGAATCGTTTGATCGGCGCCATCCTGGAGGAAATCCCCGACAGCCAACTGACCGGTCACGCCGACCAGCGCCTGCCCAACCATGCCAGCTTCGTTTTCAAGCAGATCGATGGTAATATGTTGTTGGCGATGTTAGACATCGCCGGTTACGCCTGCTCCTCCGGGTCGGCGTGCAAGACGGGCAGCCCGGAACCCTCGGACGTGTTGACCGCGCTCGGCATCGCGCCGGAATGGGCATTGGGGTCGCTGCGCGTGACGCTGGGGAAAGGCACGACGCCGGAGCACATCAGCGGCTTTATCGCCGCGCTGAAGGCGCAAATTGCGACTTTGCGAAAGTCGGGAAGTTGACGTGGACTTATGACGAAACCTGGCGTGGTCGTCGCCATGAGCGGCGGCGTGGATAGTTCGGCAGCAGCCGCCTTGCTAATCAAGCAGGGGTATCGCGTGACCGGCATGATGCTGCGCCTGTGGAGCGAACCCGGCGCAGAAGACGCCAACCGCTGCTGCACGCCCGACTCGATGGCGTTAGCCAGGCGGGTGGCAGCCAAATTGGACATCCCCTTCTACGTCATCGACGCCAGGGAGGTCTTTCATGACATCGTGGTCAATGACTTCATCGAGGGACATGCCAGAGGGGTTACGCCCAACCCCTGCATCCTGTGCAACAAACTGATTCGCTGGGATTTTTTGTTGAACCGCGCCCTGGCGACCGGCGCGGATTACCTGGCAACGGGGCATTATGTCCGCCTCGCCAAGAACCAGGCTGGCGAATTCGAGCTGCGCCGCGCCGTTGATCTCGAAAAAGACCAGTCGTATGTCCTCTACACCCTCAATCAGGCGCAACTGGCGCACGCCCTCTTCCCGCTGGGAGAATTGACCAAGAGCCAGGTGCGGCAAATGGCGCAGGCGTTCGGGCTGCCGGTTGCCGAACGCCGCGACAGCCAGGATTTGTGCTTCTTAGCCGGAGGCGACCAGCGCTCTTTCCTGTTGCGGCAGGCGCCGAGCCTTTCCGCGCCAGGGCGCATCGTGGACGTGAACGGCAGGCGCCTGGGCGATCACCTGGGCTTGGCTTTCTATACCATTGGACAGCGCAAGGGATTGGGCATCGCCAGCTCCAAGCCGCTGTATGTCCTCCATAAAGACATCGCAAACAATGAACTGGTCGTCGGAAGCGAGGATGAACTCGGCAAAGATACCTTGACGGCAGCGCATGTCCACTGGATTTCATCCACGCCGCCCGCCCTGCCGCTCGAAGTCGAGGTCAAAATCCGTTACCGGGCGCCATTCGCCAAAGGGACGATCATCCCCCGTCCCGATGGCGTTTTTCAGGTACAATTCCAGCAAAAGCTGCGCGATATCACTCCCGGGCAGTCTGCAGTCTTTTACAAGGATGAGATCTGCCTGGGAGGCGGAATCATTCTCGGCTAAGGAACCGCTCGAGCCTATGCACTTCTCAACGTTGATTTTTGGTTTCATCATCTCCACGCTCTACGGCGCGCTCATGCACCTCTGGCGCGGCGGCGGAGCGGGCAGGTTGTTGTTTTACCTGTGCCTGTCCTGGGCGGGATTCCTGCTGGGGCAAGTCAGCGCCGCCCGCCTCGGCTGGACGTTCGACCTGATCGGCGCCATCCACATCTTCTTCGCTTCTTTGGGGAGCATCGTCTTTCTCCTGGCAGGGTACTGGCTGAGCCTCGTCCAGGCGGAGCGCGAGTGAAGCATGACGATAGCCAGCAAGCTGCCTGATTTCGCCGCAATTTCCAGCCATTTTCAGTTCACCGGCGACCTTCAATCCGTCCAACTAATCGACGTAGGACACATTCACGACACTTATGCGCTGACCTTTTCCAACCAGGGCGGGGTCAAGCGGTACATCCTTCAGCAGATCAACACGCACGTGTTTCGCTCTCCGCGCCTGGTGATGGAAAACATCCGCCTGGTCTCGAATCACCTGAGAGCGCGCCTGCTCCAATCCGGCGGCAACCCGGAACGGGAGTCGCTGACGCTCATCCCCACCCAGGAAGGGAGCGATTACTACACCACAAAGGATGGCGATGTCTGGCGCGCCATGCTGCTCATCGAAGGCGCCCGCACACACCTGACCCTGCCGGAACGCCGCCTCTACCAGAATGCCTCGCAGGCTTTTGGGCGCTTCCAAAGGCTGCTGGCAGATTTTCCTGCCGAAAAACTGCACATCACCATCCCGGATTTCCACCACACCTCCAGGCGGCTGCAGGCGTTCGAATGCGCCGCAGCGCAAGATGTCAGCCGCCGGCTGGCTTCGGCGCGCCCGGAGGTCGATTTCCTCCTGCAGCGCCGGAGCGAGGCGGGTCGCCTCATCGAGCTGCAGGAACAAGGCAAAATCCCCCTGCGGGTGACGCATAACGACACCAAGCTGGATAACGTCCTCATCGACGACCAGACCGGCGAAGGCGTTTGCGTCATCGATCTCGATACGGTGATGCCGGGCTTGTCACTCTACGACTTTGGCGATACGGTTCGCTCTGCGGCAAACACCGCGGCGGAAGACGAACTTGACCTGGACAAGGTGCATTTCGACCTCGATATCTTCGAGCTGCTCGTGCGCGGCTACCTGCTGGAAATGCGCAACCTGCTGACCCGCGATGAACTGGAAAACCTGGCTTTTGGCGCCTGGTTGATCATCTACGAACAGGCAATGCGCTTCCTGACCGACTACCTGAACGGCGATACCTACTACCGCACTGCCTATCCCGATCACAATTTGGCGCGCTGCAGAACGCAGATCAAGCTCATTCAAGAAATGGAAGACCATTTCGCAGCAGTCGAGAACATCATCCACCGCGTTGAGGCTGAGCTGCGGTAAAGGCGCAGGGTACGGCGCAATGAGGGGGGTGATGGGGGATTTCCGGCGACGAATGTTGCTCTGCAAAAGATTCTTCTGTATACTAAAGATGAATACAAGTATGGTTTGCAATTGAATGTGGAGTTAGTACGCAGGATATCTGTAAACAGGATGAACAGCGAATAGGCTGTATAGCAGGAGAAAACCGACTCAATGGTTGGGGGGCTTGTGGTCACAATGACAGCCCTCGAGAAAGGAGATACCAATGAACCGGAACAGAAAATTACAGGTCAAACAGTACAACAAAATTTGGCAATGCGTGTGGTTACTACCACTAGTGATTTTACTAAATATATCCTTAGTTCAGCCAATTCCATCAACTGCTTCTTCATTTCTTCAAGACGACAATCATATAATTCTTCCATCTAACGGACAGGTAACAGTGAACTTCATAGGCACAGGGGGGCCAGGCGAACCTACCATGTGCGAAGGGGATTTTGGCCTCTACTCTCCCCAACAGATGTTGATCTATCCGGAGTATCTCTACAATGCGGGACTTTCATTTCCAATACCTGGTTACTTCTTCCAGGGAACAGAACTCGTATTCTATATTACTCCACGTAGCTACTGCACTGGTGGTCCATATCTCTCGACTGATCTCAACCGAGCTCACATAACCCATCCCGACTCTTACACATGGATTATTGGTTGGGAAGACTGGACTGACGCAGACTTCAATGATTTGATTGTGCAAGTAAAATTTACACCAACAGTCCTTCCATTCCTCGATCTACCTTATAACTACACAGGTTCTACTTTCGTCAATGAGTCAAGGGACACTGAACAAGGTGGCAAAGTTAATGCATACTTTGACCATCAATATCCAACATACTGTAGCCCCCCTAACATCGGTGGTTGTAGTTCTTTAGATACCAAAGCGGTAAATTTCCATGGTTATGATGGTACTCAGACAAACCCACTCCCTCCTTATAGGGTTGTTTACAACGGTCACGATGGAATTGACTACTTTATTTTGAAGGGAACGCCGGTTTTGGCTGCTGCTTCAGGCACTGTAAGTTTTGCAGATGAGATTTCATTAACCTGTGGGGACGGACTAACAAAAGCTGCCAATGTCATCAAAGTGCAACACGACAACGGTTATATCACAGAGTACTGGCACCTATCCTCGTTTGCTCCGGGTGTAGGCGTAGGCACTCCAGTGGCTCGTGATCCCTTACATCCCCTTGGGTATGTTGGAAGTACTGGATGTTCGGATGGCCCCCACTTACATTTCTTAGTGCGAAACTCTTCGGGAATTGTGGTTGACCCATACGGATGGATGCCGCTTCCAGATGCCAAGTGGTATGGTCAGGCAGATCCGTGGAAGCAGTACAAAGCTGATAATGGTGGTGTAGATGCTACGAGCCATTACTTGTGGATTCATCAATTGGTAACTACAGCTCTGCTCTCCCGTTCTCAACCAACGATCATCACTTCGACTTCAGGCAGTGCAGTAGCCACTTTTCCGGTTGGAGCTTATAACGCGGCATTACGTGTACAAATGGTAGAAGGTCTACAGTCAGCCAGTATCTCAGGATCCCGAAGTTTATACACATTCTCCCTGTTTGGATACACTACTATGGATTTACCCGTGACGACTTTGTCGAACGAGATAACACTTGTTGTTCATGTGCCGACAGATGGACTGCGCGTACCATCTATGAACAGTTCAATAACCCCAACGCTTCAACTATGGGAAGCTCAGAGTTCCACATGGCAAGAATTGACTACAACTTGGGATTCTAGCACTGGAATTGCTCGTGCTATCACTTCTAAAATAGGCACGTTTGCTCTTACAATTCCCGAATATCGAATATATCTGCCTTTTGTAGGCTGGAATCTGCCATAATCAAAATAAGGGTTACATAACTCGCGCCTCCACCTGACCGCTGCTACCGCCCCGCCGCAGGTGAAACGCAGGCTGTTAGGCAAGCAAATGGTGATTGTTCAGATATTTGACAAGGAGACCAATAACCATGCTTCAAAATGAAGTTGCTGTAGCTTTTGACATCGTTTTGGAAGAAATTGAGAATGCAATTGCTGCCTTAAATCGAGAGGGAGCGCAAGCATTTGAGGAAAGTAAATACGATATAGCTCGCGACCTTATGGAAAAAGGTTCACAGATGACAGCTTTTAGAAACCGCGTGAAAGATCTGCAAAAGGAGTGGCAAAACATCTTTGCCGCCATTGTGCCCCAAAAACCACAAAGGCGCAAAGCGCCTCGCCATAAAAAATTACAACATGGCTTACGTACCCCTGAAGACGAATTCCGAATCCCTATTCTTCAATCACTTGTTGAATTAGGTGGTTCTGCGCCTATGAATAACGTTCTTGATAAAGTTGAAAGACTGGTAAGTGACAAGTTAAATGCATATGACCGTCAGACTTTGCCGTCTGACCCAACTGTTTTTCGATGGCGCAACACCGCTCAGTGGGCTAGAGCCACCATGGTGAAGGAAGGATTGCTTTCGTCAAACTCACCTCGGGGAGTTTGGGAGATAACGGATACTGGTAGAGTATTTCTTGCTCAACATGCAGTTCATCCAACACACCCCTCCACCTGACCTTTTCGCTCCGCTGCGCCCGGCTGGCGGCGGGTGAAGCGCAGGCTGTTAGGTGGCACATCATGTACACCAGTATTTTCTGTGATGAATCTATCCCTACAAAGCAGTATTGTTGCCCGCTATAAAAGCCTTTCTCAAAAGGCTCGTGTTCTTACTGAGGCGTGGGTGGAATCGGAAGTCTCTTGCCCAGGATGTGGCGGCTCACTCCAATTGCTGCCGGCAAACACCAGAACTGCTGACTTCCAATGCAAGCAATGTAGCGAGATGTACCAACTTAAGAGCCAATCGAGACCATTCGGTCATAGAATGCTCGGTGCAGAGTACAATACAACCATCCGGAGTATTCAAAACGGTATGCATCCATCCTTGATTCTTCTATACTATGATCCCTACTCATGGACGGTCAAGGGTTTGGAGTTCGTTCACAAGTCTTGGATCACTTTTAGTGCAATCATCGCACGCACACCGCTGGGACCCAACGCGCGACGTGCGGGCTGGCAAGGTTGTCAAATAGATCTTGATCGTATTCCTGCTTTGGCACGTATTCAGGCAATCAAAGAAGGTACCAATCAGCCTGGTGAACAAGTTCGCACCCAGTGGTTTAAAGCCCAGTCAATTGCAGGTGCGACGGCTGAAAACAGGTGTTGGATTTCGGATGTTCTACGGCTTATTGACCTATTGCCTGGTGAGTTTACCTTGCAAGATATGTATCGTTTTGAAGATAATCTAGCTAAGTTACACCCCAGCAACCATAATATAAGGGCAAAGATCAGACAGCAGCTTCAGGTAGCACGGGACCTGCGGGTTATCGAATTTTTAGGAAGAGGACGTTATCGTAAGATAAATTTTGCCAATCCGGGAGCGGCATAACATGTGCTACCGCTGCCCCCGCCCCGCCGCCGCAAGCGGCAACTCATTATCGGCTAAAACCAGGAGGTTCCTCCATGTCATCAGAATCCAAATTAGGCAACGTCATCCTTTCGGAAAGCGAAATCGGCGCGCGCGTGCGCAAGCTGGCAGAGCAAATCTCGCGCGATTACGCCCACGTCGATCACCTCTACCTGGTCGGCATCTTGAAAGGCGCCTTTATATTCCTGGCTGACCTCTCGCGCCAACTGAAAATCCCGCACGTCGTTGACTTCATGGCGCTTTCGAGTTATGGCAAGACCACCACTTCCGGCGCGGTAAGGATTTTGATGGATTTGCGGGAGCCAATCGAAAACCGCCATGTGCTCATCGTGGAAGACATCCTCGATAGCGGCAAGACGCTGAGCTACCTGTATCACCTGCTCAAAGAGCGCCAGCCCGCCTCGCTGCGCACCTGCGTTTTCGTCCAAAAGAAGCGCTCGGTTCCAGAGCCGCAGCTCCATGCGCCGTTTCCCATCGATTACCTGGGCTTCGTCGTTCCTGATGTCTGGCTGGTGGGTTATGGTCTCGATTTCGCCGATCAATATCGCACGCTGCCTTACATTGCCGAACTGCGGCAGGACAAATAAAAAAAGCCTGCTGAGCAACCCGCAGGCTTTTCGACGTCAGGAATTCCTCAGGCTGGGGGTCGAGGAGTCGAACCTCGGTGTGTAGATCCAGAGTCTACTGTCCTACCACTAGACGAACCCCCAGTGAAAGACCGCATGGCATTTTATCACGGGCGCATGCCCAAGTCCAGCCTGCCAAACGCCAGCTCAGGCATCAGGCTGAAGCCTTCAGCAATTCCACCGCCTGCGCCACCCGCCGCGTCACCCGTTCCTTTCCCAGGATTTCCATGCTCTCGAAGAGCGGCGGACTGACGGTTTGACCGGTCACCGCCACGCGCAGGATGCCAAAAACCTGACCGGCGGAATAGGACAGCTCTTCGACGAGGCGGCGGAAAGGCGCCTCGATAGCGGAATGCGTGAACGGCTCCACCTCCTGCAGGATTTGTAATGAACGCTGCAACACCCTGAGCGTCTCGTTGACGTCCATACCCTTCCCAATCAGCTCCTCGCGGCGCGGGGAGACCTGGTCGCGGAAGAAGAAGCCAGCCATTTCCGGCGCGTCCGTCAGCGTCGCAATCCGCTCTTGAATGACGGGGACCACCCGGTGCACCTCATCGTAACTGACCTTGAAGCCTTCCCATTCGAAGTAAGGCAGCAGCCGGCGGGTCAACTCTTCCCGCGCCAGCCGCCGAATGTGCAGCCCATTGAAGTGATCCATCTTCGTGAAGTTGATCGCCGCCGGCGAAGGATTCAGGTGCTCCAGGCTGAATTTTTCGATCAAATCCGCCAGGGTGAAGAATTCCGTGTGGTCGTCATAGCTCCAGCCCATCAACGCAATCCAGTTGACCACTGCTTCGGGGAGGTATCCCAGCGCCTCCAGGTCTTTGATGAAGATGGAATAGCCGTCTTTCATCAACTCTGCCGATTCGCGCTTGCTCATCTTCCCTTTGCCGCTGGGCTTCAGGAACACCGACAAATGCACCCACTGCGGTTCTTCCCAGCCAAAGGCGCGGAGGATGTGGGCATGCAGCGGGAAGGTCGGCAACCATTCGGACCCGCGAATCACATGGGTGATGCCCATCAGGTGATCGTCCACCATTGCCGCCAGGTGGTAAAGCGCCAAGCCATCCGACCGCACGATGATGTAATCGTCCAAATGCTCGTTTTCCACCGTAATATCGCCGCGCAGCAGGTCGTGAACCGTGATCGTCCCATCGTCTGGCACGCGAAATCGAATCACGTGCCGCTCGCCCTGGGCGACGCGCCGCTGCGCTTCATCCAGGGAGAGCCGCCTGCAAGTCCCATCGTAACGCGGCGGGAGTTTATTCTTTTGCTGCTCCTGCCGAACGCGTTCGAGGCGGTCGGGCGGGCAGAAGCAGTAATAGGCGCGCCCCGCTTCGATCAGCTTCCTGGCGTACGCCAGGTAGATGTCTTTACGCTCGGACTGCCGGTAAGGGGCGTAAGGTCCGCCAATGTCTGGTCCTTCATCCCATTCTAAGCCCAGCCAGCGCAAGCCCCGCATCAACTCTTCTTCCGCCCCAGGGACGAGGCGTTTTTGGTCCGAATCCTCCAGGCGAAGGATGAACTGCCCCCCGGTTTGCCGCGCCAGGAGAAAATCGAACAGCGCGGTTCGTGCGCCGCCCAGGTGCAGATGCCCCGTCGGCGAAGGCGCAAATCGAACGCGAGCCGGTTTGACAATGTCGCTCATTTTCCATGACCTCGAACAGAGAGATAGGCAGTATTTTACCCTATCTGAGCGGACTTCAAAATTCCAACGACTTGTGCCGCAGGATGACGCTTTCCACCAAACCGATTCCGACCAGCAACGACAGCAGCGAACTCCCCCCATAACTGACAAACGGCAAGGTTAACCCGGTGGCAGGCAGGAGGTTGAGATTCACGCCGATGTTGACCACCGCCTGAAAGGCGATGAGTGTGGCAACGCCATAGGCAATCAGCCCGCCAAAGGTATCCCTGGCGAGCCTGGCAGCCCTCAGGCAGCGAATAATGATGAACAGGAGGAGCAGCATGGTCAAAACCGCGCCCACAAATCCCAACTCATGCGAAATCACCGAGAAGATGAAATCCGACCAGCGCACCTTCAAGAAGCGCAATTGCACTTGCGGACCCTGCCCATACCCCTGCCCAAAAAGCCCCCCCGACCCAATGCTGATCAACGCCTGCTGGATATTATACGTTTCGCCATAGCTGGCGCCCTGTTCCGGCAGGAGAAAGTTCATGATTCGCCGCTGCTGGTAATCTTCCAGGAAGGGAAAGGCAACCAACGGGATGATAGGCGCAAGGGCAGAAAAAGCTACGATGAAGCGGGTCTTCAAGCCGCTTGCCCAAAGCAAGGCGAACCAGAGGACCAGGATCACCAGCGAGGTGCTCAGGTTGGGCTGCAAGATGATCCAGGTTACAATGCCCAGGGTGTAGAGGATGCTGCGGAAAATCCACCGCAGGTCATCCAGCTTCTCCCGATTGCGGGTAAAGAAGTCTGCCAGCACCAGAATCACCACAATCTTTGCCAGCTCTGAGGGCTGGACCAGGATGACCCCGGTATCGAACCAGCGGGCGGAACCATAGAGCGCCTCCCCGGCGATCGTCAGCGCCGCCAGCGCCACCGCGGTGATCACATACAACGGACGGCTGATCGAAGCCCAGAGATGATAGTCAATGGCAGCCACCAGGAAGACGACGGCAAACCCAATGGCGGCAAACGTCAACTGCCGCTGGACGAGGGCGGCTTCCACCAGCGTGATATTGCCGGCGAGCGATGAGCGAATCATCGTCGCGCCGAAAATCGTCAAAAAGGCTACCACCCCAAAAAGCCAGAAATCAAAATGGCGCCAATTGGTTTTGCCCAAAACTCAACTCACCCACAAGATGTAAAAAATGTCAGTCAGGCGGAACATGTCACCGCATCCTTATCGCCGCCTGCGGCTGGCAGGTCTGACCGGAATATCGGCGATCAAGCGCTGCTCGCGCCCTTCGTGCTCCATCCCAATCCGCACCCCCTGCGGGTCGATATCGATGTAACGCGAAATCACGGCGATGAGTTCATCTTTCAACAGATCCAACGAACCTGGCGACAGGTCGGTTCGGTCGTGAATCAAGACCAGTTTGAGCCGCTCTTTGGCGAGGCTGGCGCTGCGCCGATTTCTTCCCAGCACTTTATCGATGAAACTGCTCATTTATCCGCCTCCCGATCGCAAAAACCGAGAGAGCTTAACGAGCAAGCCTCCCTGGTTCATCACATCCATGAAAGGAACGTCTTCTCCCTGCAGCCGGCGGGCGATATCCCTGAAAGCCTGTCCGGCTTGCGAACGCTCATCCATCGCAACCGGCGCCCCGCGGTTGCCGCCCATCAACACTTTTTCGTCCTCCGGCACCACCCCAAGCAATTTGATCGCCAGCAGCTCGAGCACATCTTCGGTGGAGAGCATGTCGCCGCGCCGCACCAGCTCCGGTTTCAAGCGGTTGATGATCAATTGCGCCGGTCCCTTTTCTTCCGCTTCGATAATGCCAATGATGCGGTCGGCATCCCGCACGGCTGAAATCTCAGGATTGGTGACCACAATCACCAGGTCTGCCGGCGCCACGGCATTCCTGAAACCCCGCTCGATGCCGGCTGGCGAATCGACGACGATCCAGTCGAAATCGGGGCGCAATTCCTCGCACAACCGCACCATGTCGCTGGGCGATACGGCGGATTTATCCCGCGTCTGCGCCGCCGGAATCAGAAATAACTCCGGCAGCCGCTTGTCGCGAATCATTGCCTGGCGCAGCCGGCAGCGACCCTCGATAATATCCACCAGGTCGTACACAATCCGGTTTTCCAACCCCAGGATGACATCCAGGTTTCTCAAGCCCACATCGGCGTCGATACACACGACCTTGTTCCCCAAAGCTGCCAGCGCAACAGCCAGGTTTGCCGTCGAGGTCGTTTTGCCGACTCCGCCCTTGCCTGATGTGATCGTCGCAACTTTTGCCATGATAAATGTCCTCTATTTCTTCCCTGGATTCCAGGTTTCGGTGATAACGGCATCATTTTCGATGCGCGCAATTTCTGGCGTGAATTTCCCCTGGAGGATATTTGCCTTTTTCTTTAGCGGGGTAGCAATCTGGTTGGATATGCGCAACTGCATCGGCGAAAGGTCGAGGGCGCAAATGATGGCATTGTCGTTCCCCTCCGCTCCGGCGTGCACCACGCCGCGCAACCGCCCCCAAACGATGACGTTCCCGCCGGCAACGATTTCTGCCCCCGGGTTGACATCGCCCATCACGATGACATGCCCCGGGTAACGCAGGCTGTAACCCGAGCGCAGCGTCCGCCTGACGAAGATGGCGCTCTCGCCGTCCTGAAAGGTCGTTTCGGGAGGCGTATTCAGGCGGTTCACCAGGGCGCCGGCAGGTTTCGACAGGCGCGTCGCCAGCCCCAGCACCTGGGCGGTGTTTTGCGTGACCGGCGAGCCGCTCAGCACGCCCCACAGCGCCAGCCCCCGCTCTGAGATGGCATCCCGCAGCCGGCTGAGCTCCACCGCATGCAGCACCTGGTTGCCCACATCGAGATAGAGGCGGGCGCCTTTGAAAAAATCCCCTTGCTGGTTCAGGGTATCCAGGAATTCCTGGCTCACCGCGTCCCACTCGCCTTCTGGCAAGATGACCAGCAAGCCTTCCCGAATGCCCTTGATTTGCACTTTCGTAACCATTGTATTTCGTCTATAACCGAAAAATTATAGCATGAACTCCTTGCGGCGGGCTGATTTGGCGCGCTCAGGGGATACTCTCGGCTTTTTGCAGCTCGAAGTAGGCTTCGATCACCCGCCGCACAATCGGTCCCGCCACGCTTGCCCCTTCCCCGCCGTTATAGACGAACGCCACCACGGCAATTTCCGGTTGATCATAAGGGGCATACGCCACCGTCCAGGCGTGCGTTGGCCATTGTCCTGGAATACAGCGGTTCTTTTCCAGCGCATATTTATCGCAGTATTCGGCAGTCCCGGTCTTTCCGGCGACCGGAATCTGGACATTGGCAAATTCTTTCTTCAGCGTTCCCTCCGTGACTGCCAGGCGCATCCCCTCCTGGACTGTCTCGAATACCCAGGGCTCGATGATTCTCTTCTCGCCGGTCTTCCGGCAGCCGCGGATGGTGTTATCCTCGAACACGTCGATGACCGCGTCCACCGTCAAATCCCAGCGCATGCGGGGTTGGAACGGCTGGATGACGTTCCCATCGCCGTCGATGATTTCCCTGATGAGCGTCGGCTCCATCAACCTGCCGTCATTGGCGATGACTGCGGCAGACATCAGCACCTGCAAGGGGGTTGCCAGCGCGTATCCCTGCCCCACGCTCATGATGTACGTATCGCCGGTCGTCCAGCTTTCCCCCTGGTTCAACCGCTTCCAGTCGGGGTCCGGTATGAGACCATCGGCTTTGTCCGGCAGTTCGATGCCAGGATACTCCCCGAATCCCAAAGCGCGGGCATAGCTTCCCAGGCGGCAGATGCCAAGACCGGGGTCGATCTCATCCTGGTACCCGCCTCCCACCTTGTAAAAACAGACATTGCTGGAATTGGCAATGCAGCGCAGGAAATCCAACTGGACAAACCCTTCCGGGCGGTCCTTGTAAATCCAATCGACGAACTCGCGGTCTGAGCCGGGGTCGTTGACGTAACGCTTTTCGGAAACGACGAGTTTCCCCGGCGTCTTGACGATCTGGTTCGGCGTGACGACCCCCTCATTCAAAGCGCCGGTTGCCGTCACCAATTTGAATACCGACCCCGCCGGCAATTCAGAGTACACGGCGTGGTTCCGCAAGGGCTCGCGCGGGTCTTCGAGCAACTGGTTGAAATAATACGTTGGGATGAAGCGAGCCATGCGGTTATTTTCATAGGAGGGGTACGACACCATGGCTAAGATTTCGCCGGTGGTTGGGTTCATCACGATGACGACGCCGCTGGTCATCCGAATCTCATTCAGCCAAACGTTCCAAAAGTCGATTTCATCCACCAGGATGGCTTCGACGATCTGCTGCAAGCGGGTGTCGATCGTCAGGCGGATGTTGTTTCCGGGCGTGGGCGGCTTGGGCGGGACGATATCAGGCAGGTACAGCCCCGCCACATCCCTGCCCACCACGCGCAGACCGTTTTCGCCAGCCAGCAGGTCCTGGAATTCCAGTTCGATGCCGGCATAACCGACCTTATCGCGGTTGGGGACGAACCCTTTGCTTTTGTAGAACGCTTCCTGGTTTGCCGGGATCGGTCCCAAGAAACCGATGATATTGGCAGTCAATTGACCCGTCGGATAATCCCGCACGGGCACGACTTCGATATCGACCCCGGGCCAATTGCTGGCTTTTTCCTTGATCACCATCGCCGCCTTGGCGCTGATGTCGCAGGCGACCCGCACAGGCTGGAAGGGGGTGGAATTTTCCCCATAGAACACAATTTGGGCAATGCCATGGTCCGAGACGCAAGGCACGTAAGGATTGTCCTTCGTGATTTCGTTCTTGTTGACCGGAACGCCGGTGAGCCGCGATAATTCCCGGTAGATGTCTGCCACCACGCCGGGGTCTTCGGGCAGGTATGCCTGCGTGATGACCACGTTATACGAAGGGATGTTCCTGGCTAACACCACCTTGTTGCGGTCGTAGATCACGCCCCGCTGGGCGGGGATGTTGATCTCGGTCGTGCGGTTCTCCTCGAGTTGCAGGATGTAATCGGGGTACTTAATCACCTGCAAATAAAACAGCCTGGCGGTATAGACTACAAATGCCAGCGCCACCGCCAGGAAAAAGGCTGCAATGCGCCAGAATGAAATGTGGTTCTCTAACGTCGAAGATCCGTTCATACCATCAAACTTTCAATTCCTCGGGATACAGCCAGGATGCCATGTCCTTGACCACCAGGTAAACCGGGAAAGCGCACAAGATGTTCAGTAACAAACTGGGCAAGAGCAGAAAGTTCAACACTTCTCTGACCGGCTGCAAACCGCTGATCAGCGATACAGCCACGTAAGAGAAAAGGTGAATGATTACAACGCCGATGAACACGGCTGCCAACATCGCCAAGGAGGGCTGCTTCCAGAAGTGTTGCTGAATGTAACTTCCGATGACGAAGGTCAGCATATAAGCCAATAATAAGACGCCCGGCGTCATTGCCGAAAGCAGCGTCGCAATCAGACCGCCAACAGCCGCCCACAGCCAGCGGGCTTTGACCCGCGGCTGCAGCGACCAGCCAATGACGAACAGGAAAAGGACATCCAGTTTGCCGTTCAGCAGGTTAAGGCGGCTGAAAACGGCGGACTGCATGAGACCCACCAATGACATGAAAGCGATGATGAACAATGACTGTGTCATATTCAAGGAGCGGGCGTCGGAATCAACGGGGCGATATCGACCGGCTGGAAGTTGGAGATGACCAACACGATTTCGAGCCTGGCAAAATCGACCGCCAGTTGCACGCTGGCGCTTTGAAAAAGGTCGAAATCACGCTTGCGCACCGTGGCAACCTGCCCCACCACGATGTTCGCCGGGTAGTTCCCGCCCAACCCCGAGGTCAGGATTAAATCCCCCGGCTGGACGTTTGCCGTCTGCGGAATCATTTCCAGGCTAGCCTCGCCGGTGATTTGACCCTGCAGGATGGCGTCCACATCCGCATTCTGGAGGTGAACATCCACCACCGAACTGGGATCCGTAATCAGGCGGACTCTGGCGGCGCCGGAGGTAATGGCGGCAATCTGCCCCACAAGCCCCTGGTTGGTCACGATGGGCATGCCGATCTTCAGCCCGTCATCGGCGCCGCGGTTGATGAGGATATAGCGCATGAAAGGGTTCGTGTCATACCCAATCACTGCGGCGGCGGCATAGCGGCTTTGCACGCTCGAGCGGGCGTAATCGACCAGCGACGATAAGACCTCCGCCTCGCGCACCTGCTGCTGAAGCTGGATGACCTGCAACTCCAGGCGGGCGTTCTCTGCCTCCAGTTGTGCATTTCGCTGCCTGAGAGCGGCAACATCTGCCGGGGCGTTGACGAAACTAGCGATGGCATTATATCGCTCAGCAATCCAGGTCTGCGCCTGGAGGAAAGGCGCCAGAATCAAGCGGGTGAGCGGCGTCAAAAAACCGCTCAACGCCAGCAAGATGATTCCCAGGCTAATGATGATGACCGCGCCGGGACGGATAGAGCGCGCAACTGGAACCTTCATCTAAAACAAACCATCATGCTTTCGGCGGTCGGCTGTTGGATCGTTCGAGACCCACCAGCAAAGGGCTCAGCCGGTCATAATCTTCCAGAATCATCCCCGCGCCGCGCGCCACGCAGCTCATCGCGTCTTCCGCCACCCACACCCGGATGCGCAGCTCGTCCTGCAGGCGTTTATCCAGCCCCTTCAGCATACCGCCGCCGCCGGAAAGGCAGATGCCGTTGTCCATCAAATCGGCAATGATTTCGGGCGGGGTCTCGTCCAAAGCGTCTTTGATAGTCGCCACGATGGTGTTCACCGAGCCGGAAATGGCTTCGCGGATTTCCACCGAGGAGACCTCGACGCTTTCTGGCAGCCCGGTCACCAGGTTTCTGCCCCGCATGGTCATGGTCAATTCTTCGGGAAGGTGATAGGCTGAGCCAATGGCAATCTTCACCTGTTCGGCAATGCGTTCGCCAACCAGCAGGTTGTATTTATTCCGCATGTACTGGATGATATCTTGATCCATTTCATCGCCGGCGACGCGCAGCGAGCGGGAGACGACCACGCCGCCCATCGAAAGGACCGCCACTTCGGACGTGCCGCCGCCAATGTCCACGATCATCGAGCCGCGAATCTCAGCGACCGGCAAGCCTGCGCCCAGCGCAGCCGCTTTTGGCTCCTCGATCAAGCCCACTTCTCTTGCCCCTGCCGACATGGCGGCGTCGTACACCGCCCTCTTTTCCACTTCCGTGGCTCCCGAAGGGATGCCAATCACCACGCGCGGGCGCGGCACCGGGACGACGCTCTGCCGGTGCGCCTTTTCGATGAAGTATTGGAGCATTGCCTGGGTTACTTCGAATTCAGAGATGACGCCATCGCGCAGCGGTCGGATGGCGACGATGTTCGCCGGCGTCCGCCCGACCATCTCCTTGGCTTCCAGACCAATGGCAATCGGTTCACGCGTCCGCTTTTCGATAGCGACCCAGGACGGTTCGTTGATGACAATGCCCTTACCCCGGACGTTTACCAGCGTGTTGGCGGTTCCCAAATCGATGGCGATATCCAGGGAAAAGAAGCCTAAGAGCCAGTTTAATGGGTTAAAAGCCAAAAAGTGACTCCTCTTAAGCTTGCCGTCTCAATGTGCTTGCTTTCACATTTAAGATTATACCAAACAAAACCGCTGCACAAGGGATCGCCAATCTTCCCTTAATTCAATCGAACCCGTTATTCGCCGCGGATGAACGCCTCGGTCATCGCCCGCGCTTCCTCGTCCTTGAACTGCTTGGGAGGCGTCTTCATAAAGTATGACGAGGGTTCAATCAACGGACCCGCCAGCCCCCGGTCCAATGCCAGCTTGGCGCAGCGCACGGCGTCGATGATGACGCCTGCCGAATTGGGAGAGTCCCACACCTCCAGCTTAGCCTCCAAATTCAGCGGCACATTCCCAAACGTGGTGCCCTCCATGCGGATATAGCACCACTTACGGTCATGCAGCCAGGGGACGTAATCGCTCGGACCCACGTGGACATCCTCTTCTGGCAGCATATAGGGCAGCATGCTGGTGACCGCGCCCGTCTTTGAAATCTTCTTCGACTCGAGCCTTTCCCGCTCCAGCATGTTCAAGAAATCGGTATTGCCGCCAAAGTTCAACTGGTAGGTGCGGTCGAGCTTGACCCCGCGGTCAACGAACAGGCTGGTGAGCACGCGGTGCAGAATTGTCGCCCCCACCTGGCTCTTGATGTCGTCGCCGATGATGGGCAGCCTTCTTTCCAGGAAACGCTTCGACCAGTATTCAGAGCTGGCGATGAACACCGGGATGGCATTGACAAAGGCGCAGCCCGCCTCCAGCACCTGCTCGACGTACCATTTGGTCGCCATCTCAGAGCCGACCGGCAGGAAATTGACGACGACATCAGTTTGAGTCTGCTTGAGAATCCCCACGATGTCTGCCGTCGGTCCCGGCGCCTTCTTAAGAATCTGCGACAGGTACTTTCCCAGACCATCATGCGTCATGCCGCGGGAGACCGGCACCCCCAGGAACGGCACATCGGTAAATTTATAGGTGTTGTTCGGATAAGCAAAAATCGCCTGAGAGAGATCCAGCCCCACTTTCGTGTCCACCACGTCGAACGCGGCGGAGAATTCGATATCCCGGATGCGGTAGCCGCCCAAGTTCGGGTGCATGATTCCGGGAATGCGGTCTTCGTCGTTTGCGTCTTTGTAGAAAGTCACTCCTTGCACAAGCGATGAGGCGCAGTTGCCAACGCCGATGATGGCTACGCGCAGTTTACGATTCTGATTCACACGATGCTCCTTGTTGATGTGAAATTTTTCTCGATTATACTATCTTCCAGCCATGTCCGAAGGACACCAACGGATAGCTTTTCTTTTTCTCTCCTCTTTGTTATAATCAAGCCGGACAAGGGGATATAGCGCCCAATGCCTGACTTCACCGGACACTTCATCGACCGCTACCACATCCTTGAGCCTCTCGGAGAAGGCGGCATGGCGACCGTCTATAAAGCCTTCGACACCCGCCTCGAGCGCGAAGTCGCCGTCAAAATCCTGCGCACCGAACTCTTCGGACCCGCCCTGCTCGAGCAAATCCTCAAGCGCTTCGAGCGCGAGGCAAAGGCGCTCGCCAGGCTCTCTCACCCCAACATCGTCAAGGTCTATGACTACGGCGTGTACCAGGACAAGCCCTATTTGGTGCTGGAATACCTCCCTGGCGGCACGCTCAAGGGGCGCCTCGGCAGACCCATCCCCTGGCAGGAGGCTGTCCGCATTGTGCTGCCGGTCGCCCGAGCCCTTGCCTACGCCCACGAACACCACATCCTCCACCGCGATGTCAAACCCTCCAACATCCTGCTCACCGAAACCGCCCAACCAATGCTCACCGACTTCGGCATCGCCAAGATCCTCGACCTGCAAGAAGGCCAGACCCTGACCGGCACTGGCGTGGGCATTGGCACCCCCGAGTACATGAGCCCCGAGCAGGGCATCGGCGAAGCGGTCGGACCCCAGACGGACATCTATTCGCTGGGGGTGGTGCTCTTCGAGCTGATCACCGGCCGCAAGCCCTACACCGCCGACACCCCCATGGCGGTCGTGGTCAAGCACCTCTATGACCCCCTCCCTCGCCCACGGGATTACGTCCCAGACTTGCCCGACCGCGTGGAGCAAGTGCTGTTCAAAGCCCTCGTCAAGGACCCGCATGACCGCTACGCCAGCATGGCGGAGTTCGCCGCCGCGCTCGAAAAACTGGAAGGCGACGCCCCTCAGCCCGCGCCATCTACTGCACCTCAGACCACGCCCGCAGATAACCCGCCGGAAGGCACCGCAACGGTCCGCATTGGTGCACACGGCAAGCTGTTTCCCCTAAAGCTGAACTGGCGGCAGTGGCTTTTGCCTGCCGGCGGCATCTTAGCGTCCGCCGCAATCCTGATCTTGCTCGGCTGGCTTGTCGTATGGGGAAAAGACGGCGCAGGACCGCTGGCTTTCCTCTTTGCCGTCCCCACCGCCACCGTTGCTCCCACCGCCGCCGCTGCCTCCACCGCTACAGCGACCGCCGCCCACACCGCCACCTCTACTGGCACCCCTACTGCCACCCCTACCCCCACTCCCACCGCCTCACCTTCCTCAACCCCCACGTTGCTGCCCGTACTGCAGCCGGAAAATGTCCAGGAGGTCGTCGAACTCGCCCGTTTCGGAAAGGGAAGGATCGGCGAGGTTGCCTGGTCTCCCGACGGCAAGTTCCTGGCAGTCGGTTCCTCCTTGGGCGTCTATTTATACGCCTACCCGGAGCATCAGTTGATTCAACAGTTGGATACTCCTTCAGCGGTCGAAAGCGTCGCCTTCTCGCCCGACGGCGCCCTGCTCGCCTCGGGATCCGACGATGGCATCGTGCGTCTGTGGAGCGTGGCGGACGGAAGCCTGGTAGAGAAGCTGACAGGGCATACTGATCAAGTGTTTTGCGTTGCATTTTCAATGAATGGAAGCCTGCTCGCTTCAGGGGGTATGGATCAAACTATTCGCCTGTGGCGCGTGGCGGATGGCAGCCTGCTGCGCACGCTAGAGGGACATACCGACGAGGTGTGGAGAGTCGCCTTCTCACCCGACAGCGCCCTGCTCGCCTCAGGGTCAGGCGATAAGACCCTCCGCCTGTGGCGCGTGGCGGACGGCAGCCTCCTGCGAACTCTGGAAGGACATACCGGCATGGTGATAAGCGTCGCCTTCTCGCCCGATGGCGCCCTGCTCGCCTCGGGATCTTGGTATGACAGTGTGCGCCTGTGGCGCGTGGCGGACGGCAGCCCCCTGCGCACGCTGGAAGGACATAACGACAAGGTGTGGAGCATCGCCTTCTCGCCCGACGGTACCCTGCTCGCCTCGGGGTCAGGCGATGGTACCATCCGCCTGTGGCATGCGGCGGACGGCAGCCTGCTAAACACGTTGGAAGGACATACCGGCGTGGTGTACAGTCTCGCCTTTTCGCCCGACGGTGCCCTGCTCACCTCGACATCGAATGATGGCACTTTCCGCATGTGGAACGTGGCGAACGGCAACTTGCTTCGCACGTTGGAAGGATATACCGACTGGGTATATAGCATTGCCTTCTCACCCGACGGTGCCCTTCTCGCCTCGGCAGACAACTTCGTTATCCGCCTGTGGCGGGTGGCGGACGGCAGCCTGCTAAGCACGCTGAAAGGGCATACCGACTACATGACCAGCATTTCCTTCTCGCCCGACGGCGCCCTGCTCGCCTCGGGATCCTGGGATAACACCCTCCGCCTTTGGCGGGTGACAGACGGCAGCCTCCTGCGCACGCTGGAAGGACATACCGATGGGGTTTACAGTCTTGCCTTCTCGCCCGATGGTGCTCTGCTTGCCTCAGGGTCTTGGGATGATACCATCCGCCTGTGGCGCGCGACGGATGGCAGCCTGCTAAACACGCTGAAAGGACATACCGACGGGGTGTGGAGCGTCGTCTTCTCGCCCGACGGCGCCTTGCTTGCCTCAGGGTCAGGCGATGGAACTGTGCAGCTGTGGCGCGTGGCAGACGGCAGCCCCTTGCGCACGCTGGAAGGACATACCGGCAGTGTCACCAGCATCGCCTTCTCGCCCGACGGCGCCCTGCTCGCCTCGGGGTCGGGCGATGGTACTGTACGGCTGTGGAACGTGGCGAACGGCAACTTGCTTCGCACGTTGGAAGGATATACCGACTGGGTAAATAACATCGCCTTCTCACCCAACGGCGCCCTGCTCGCCTCCGGGTCTTGGTATGACACTGTGCGCCTGTGGCGCGTGTCAGACGGCAGCTTGCTAAGCACACTGAAAGGGCATACCGACGATGTAACCAGCGTTGCCTTCTCGCCCGATGGCGCATTGCTCGCCTCGGGGTCAGGCGACGGTACCGTGCGCCTGTGGGGCTTGCCCCGCTGAAACGGCGGGCTTGCCTTGCGGCATCTCCTCATCCCGCCAGGTTTTCACGCAAAGATATGAACCTATGTGAGGCTCTTTTCATCCCAATGTCCTGACGCATGTCCGAAGAACAGGAATTCAGCTTGCCAATAATCTGCGAGGCGGTTATAATTCAACGGCATCGGGGCGTGGCTCAGCCCGGCTAGAGCGCGCGGTTCGGGTCCGCGAGGTCCCGAGTTCAAATCTCGGCGCCCCGACTGGCAACAACCCGCCGCCCGCCTTTCCACAGGCGGGCGGCGTGCATTTTACAGCGCCGTTCATGCGCAGCCCGCCGCGCCTTGACGGTCAAGGCGCAATTTTGAACGTCACGGCGTACCACGTGTCCTGGTAAGCGTTCGCCCCCTCGAACCAGAGCGTGGTGGTTTCTTCCGGCGCCAGGTTCGGCAGCGTCACCCAACCCTTATCCAAAACACTGCCGCCCGCATCGAGAATCTGCCATTCGATGGTCAGATAATTCAAAAACTTAGCCCTCGCGTTGGTCACGTTGGCGCGCCCGGCAAAGGCGCCCGTCTTTTCCTGCGGGAAGACCCATACCTTCGTAAAGATGAGCGGCTCAGCCTGGACATCCGGCGACTGCCTGCCAGGGGGCGTGGGCGTGCTGCCCGCTGCGAAAGGTTCGGGCGGCGCGTTGGTGGGCGTGACCGGCGGCGAGATCTCGCGGGGCGCTCCCGGCGTCCACGTCGGCGTGGGCTGCCCGGTCGTCCCCAAGGAGCTGCCGGGCGGCGGCGTTCCAGTCCCGGTCATTTGCACCGCCGCAGTTTCGGAGCCAGCCGTCAGCTTTACCCCTGACTGATTCGTCGCAGCCAGGTCTTCCGGCGACCAGGTGAGCGCCGTTTCTGCCGTCTGGGTCTGCTCCGGCGGCGGGACTGCGCCCTTTCCGGGCAGCCAGGGCAGTTCCTTTGCCCTCCCCTGGCAGCCGCGCGCCAGCAGCAGCGCCGCAATCAACGCCCCTGCCGCCAGGAGGACGATGAGAATCTTGTGAATCGGTTCTAATTTCATGATTCCTGATGGCAATCTTTGCCAAAGACAGGGGCAGGCGTTCAACTTGCCCCTGTCTCTCAACGTTTACGGTTTCAATACCTGCAAATTGCCGCCCTCGATCACCACCACGCCGGAATCGTACAGCGCTGGTCCCGCCAGGTCTCTGATCCAGGCGCGGAAGGTATCGCTGCCCACGCCAGGTTCCGCCGCGTCCTGGTAGCGGAAGCGCAGCGCCCGCGGCTGTCCTTCCAGGTCGCCATTGACCTGGAAGATTGCCTGGTTGCCCACCACCACGATCCACAGGTAATCGCCCGCCTTGAAGCGCCCCAGCGAGGTGCGCAGCTGCACTTCGCCCTTGGGCTGCAAGCCGTGGTAGCGCCCGGTGAAGGCGACCGTGACGCGGGCAGCCGCCATGTCATTGCCGTGCGCGCCGCCGGCGATGGAAGCCGCCGGGTCGAACAGCGCCAGCTCCGCCGGCGCCAGCGAAGCGCCCGTCCAGTACAGGTTGGCGGCGGGCGCCTGGATGGTAATCACCCACAGGTCAACCGGCAAGCCGGCTGCGGCGACTGCCCCATAGCCGCTGGCGTTCAAACCGGCGGTGTAATCGAACGGCAGCAGCGACAGCGTCGGCTCGAGGTGGAAGGCAGCTTCAGCCAGCGACAGGTCGCCGGGGAAGCCATCGGCTTCCTGCGTCGCCTGCGCCGCCAGGGTGGGGGTCGTCCCCAGCGTTGCCAGCGTATCGCCCACGTACACGAAGGACAGGTTTTCCTTGTCGATGCGGAAGGGGTCGCTGTCAGAGCTGGGCAGGTACAAAGCGTCGCCGGCAAAAAGCGACTCGACGGTCACATTGCCGGAGGGCTGGTTGAGCACAATCACCGACGCCGCCTGCCCGGCGGAATCGGTGGCGGCGCTGGCGGATTGCGTCCCCAGCGTGAAGGCGACCGTCATGCCTGCCAGCGGCAAGCCGTTGAGCTGATCGGTCAGGATTGCCGAGACCGCCGCCGGGTCAGAGTACTGGGCGCTGCTGGCGCCGTTGTAAACGAGCTGCGTCGGGCGGCGCTCGACGACGTAAGGCACGGCGATCGTCGCCGTATCGTGCTTGCCGTGGCGCGGCATGGTTATCGTCAGGGTGTAATTCCCCGGCGGCAGCGAGAGCGTCGGGTTTGCCTGCGCCAGCCCGCTCGAGTCGCTGACCGCCGAAGCGGTCAGCGTATTGACGCCGTCCGTCAGGGTGAAGTTCACCGTCGCCCCGCTGATGATGTCGCTCGGGTCGGTGATGTCGCTCAGTTGAGCTTTGAAACCGGCTGGCTCGCCCCACGGGACGCTGGTCGAGCCGTTGTAGGTAATCGAAGTCTGGTGCAGCACCACGCGCAGGGTGAACTCGCTATCGGAGTTCACCGCGCCATCGCTGGCGCTCACGCCGAAAGCCTTCACCGTAAAGACTGCCACCGGCGCGTCCGCCGGCACGGTCACCTGCACGCTGGCGGTGGAGCCTGTGGCGGCGCCCAGCGTCTGCGAATCGGTGGTGCTGGTCCATCCGGCGGGCAGGTTGATCACCGAGAAGTTGAACGTGTCGCTTGCCTCGCCGGTGTTCATCACGGTGAACGACAGCGGGTTGGCTTCCTCCGGCGTCACGTCGAACTGCCGGGGCAGGCAGGCGGCGGTGGTGGCGTCCACCAGCACGCCAGGACCGCGCACGTCGAAGTAGGCGCGTACCACATCACCCGCCCGGCAAATTGCCCGCACGGCAACTTTCGCCGCAGCGCCGTCCCGCCAGGCGCGCGCCATGGTGCGCTGCGGCGTGTTCGGGTCGGCAGGGTTCCAGGCGTCGGTGTTCGACCCGCCATAACAGCCGCCTCCGCCGCAGCCAGGCGTCGTCGTCCCATCGGGGCGCATCAGGTCGATGGGGCGCACCGCTTCGTCGCCGCTGTCGTACTGCGCATCGTCGATGCGCCAGATCACCAGCCCGCTGTCGCTGGCATTACGGTCGTAGGTGTTCGGCGTCTGCACCCGGTTCTCCACCAGGAAGTAATCATTCGTCCCCTTGTCGGGATCATACAGCAGGTACGCCTGCCCCGAAGTGTCGGCGCGGGTCACGTTGTAATACCCATCCTGGACGACCACAATCGGGTCGATCCAGTCCAGGTGCAGTTTTTGCCACGAGCTGGTGCGGAACAACACGTTGTCGTTGTAACCGCAGGTCGGTCCTGAAATATCGAAGGAGCCCACGCCAAAGCCGTAGAGGTCGCGCATGTGAAAGGCAACATGCCCCGTCTCGTGGATGATGGTCATCAGGTTCGTGTCGGCTGCGTCCATCGCCACCCAGACGGTCATGCTCTTCCCGTCCAGCGTCACCGGGTCGACCCCGCGGGTGGCGCCGCAGCCGGTGGCGCCCGGCGGATCGGGGTCAGCCTCCAGCGCCTGGATGACGATCTCATCATCCGTCAGGGCGCCGTTGTTATTGGCGTCGAAGGCAGCGAAATTCACAAAGGGGTCTGCCGCCTGCAGCATCTGCTTGTTGCGCGCCGATTCCACCTGCGCCATGAAGGCAGCCTTGTTCATCGCAATGGCGACCGACACCACGCCGTCATTGACTGCGCCGTTGTTGGAGGCGTCCGACTCGGCGGCGGGCGTCAGGATGAGTTTGCCAAAGGAATCATCGGCGAAATAGCCTGCCACGCTGGGGAAAGGACCAAAGAAGCGGTTTGCCACCACCGCGGCATCCATCCCCGGCGCGAACGTCACGTCATTGAACTGCATGTAGATCACCAGCATTGGGCGGTCGGTATTCCCGCCGGTGGGTGAATACAACGGGTCGTGCGGCGAGCCTGGATGTGAAAAATCAGGCAGCGGCGATGGGTAGGGACCCGCGGCTGCCGCTGCCTGAAAGCACATTAAAACCACTACGAACAAGGTCAAAAACCTGAATGATCGTCGCATTTTATCCTCCCTAAAGAACGCCTTGCCCAACGACGAAATCCCCTGAACAGGGATTTCACCAATTATTAATATTATACACCCATTTTTACAATAATCAATACCATTTTTATCTTATTACCGCGGCCTCCTTTAAAAGGGAATATGCTGCGAGGAAGACCTTCCTCGCACAGTGATAGGGCATTTGGGCTGGCAGGCGTTCTTTAGAAGAACAGCGCTTCGACCCCGCGCGGGGCGCGGCGCTTGATGAAGGATTGGTTGACCTCGTCGAGGATTTCCTCCCGCCGCCAGGCGATGTAGGCTTGCAACTGGCGCGCCTGCTTCATCGTCGGGAAAAGCCGGATGCCGGCTTTGAGCAGCGCTTCGCCCACCGGGCGGACGTAGCACATGATGCCCTTGACGTGGGTGAAGCGGTATAGCTGCGCCAGTTCGAAATCGAGCGTCAGGCGGTTGCCGGGCTGGGCGCGCATCTCGTGCTCGTGGTCGCGCTTCATGAGCAGCGCCGCGCCTGTCAACGAAATATCTTCCAAAAAGGCGCGGCAGTCCCTGCGCCGGCAGTGCACGGTCACGTAAGTCGGCTCCCTGGGCTGCACGCGTTCATACTGCCGTTCCTTCCAGTCTCGAAAGGCAAAATCGGTGAGGAAAATCATCCCCTTTTCATAATCGAAATCCGTCAGCCGGGCGGTCATCGGCTTGGGAAAGGCATGGCTGTGCAGGTGAATTTCCCCCTCCAGGATGGTGCAATAATTCAGGCGGATCGCCTCCAGCGCGGCGCGCTCGGGTGTCACCTCCACAAGACGAACATCCTGGCTCAGTTCCAACCCTTTATACTGCTTGACCAACCTGACCGGCGCACCCTGTGCAGGCAGCCTCCCCATCACCGCCTGGATATCGTCGAAATTTGAAGGCAAATCCCGTAACATATACGCCTCATTTCTTAAAGCACAAAAACCCAAAATACTCCGCCAGAAAGTTGCCGTTGCAACTTTCGTGCCGGGCGCACCGTTACTTTAATTAATTATACCGGCATGTGACCACCCCCCGAACTAACAAATATGATAGGCGCGCACGACCGCTCCCTGCCAGCCGCCGTGGTCTACCGGCGCCTGCCCTGGAAGCGGCTCAGGAAGTTGTAGGGATAGACCAGCGTCATCGCGCTGACCTTGTCCAGCTTTTCCTGGATTTCGGCAGGCATCTGCCAGCCGGCGGCGCCCAGGTTATCCTCCAGGTGCGCCATCGAGCGCACGCCGATGATCGGCGCAGTGACGCAGGGCTTTTCCAGCAGCCAGCGCAGCGCCGCCTGCGCCGGGCTTTTGCCCAGCGCTTGAGCAGCTTCGAACAGCGCGTCCAGAATCGTCCAGGTGCGTTCGTTGTCGTACACCTCCCACGCTTCAGACCAGCCGCGCTGCGTGGCGTCTTCCACCCGGCTGTTGGGCGGCGGCGCGCTCATCCCGCGGCGGTAGCGCCCGCTCAGCCAGCCGCCGCGCAGCGGCGACCAGGGAATGACCCCAATGCCCTCCCGCTCGCACACCGGAATCAACTCCCATTCCACCGAGCGGTCGAGCAGGTTATACAGCGGCTGCAGGCAGGAGAACGCCTCCCAGCCGTGCTGCAGGCTGAGGTCAACCGCCTTCTGAAGCTGGTAACCGGCGTAATTGCTGGCGCCGATGTAGCGCACCTTGCCAGACCTGACCAGGCTGTCCAGCGTCGCCAGCGTCTCCTCCAGCGGCGCGCCCGGGTCCCACATGTGCACCTGGTACAGGTCGATGTAATCGGTCCCCAGGCGCTTCAGGCTCGCCTCCACGCCCGCCAGGATGTGCTTGCGGCTCAGCCCGGCGTCGTTGGGACCTTCGCCCATGGGAAAGCGCACCTTGGTGGCAATCACCAGGTCATGGCGCGGTTTGTCCTTCAACCATTTGCCCACGATCGTCTCTGAAATGCCCTGCGAATAGACGTCCGCCGTGTCGATGAAGTTGCCGCCGGCTTCCCAAAAGCGCTCCATGATGGCGTACGAATCGGCTTCGGAGGTTTCGCGTCCGAATGTCATTGCCCCCAGGCACAGCTCACTGACCAATAAACCCGTCCTGCCCATGTAACGGTATTGCATGCGTTTTTCCTCCTGCTGAAATGATGGGATGGGAAAATTATACCAACCTTTCGAAACGCCCGCCCCCAGTCGCCTTTCGCCCCGGCGGGAAAAGGGCAGGCATGAGGGGGAGGAAAAACCGCGCCCTGGCGGACGCTTGGCGCGAGAACGTCTTTCACCTTAAAAAATCTGGTATAATTCAGCGAAATTACCGCCGAATCTTTGTAACGGGGAACCCATCACCTGGGGCGAATGGGGCTGCCTGGCAGCTCCTAGAGCTATTCTTCGGTTCGAGCCCTTCAGCTAACCTCGCAGGCGTCGAAGAAGTCCCGCGCAGTCTGGAAGCCTGACTGCGCCTGCTCGTAGAGCGCTTCGTTGCCTGTTTTTTTATTGCTGGAGGTCGCCTTGAATCATCATCAAAACCAACCCATATCCAATTCTTCGCACCTGGCAAAAGACCTGCAGCGCATCCTCCCCTACCCGGCGCTGCAAGCCTTCGAGAAGGAAGGCGGCTTTGCCGACCGCCTGCAAATCGCGCTGGCGTCTGACCTGGATGCCAACGGGAACTTTGGCGAGCAGTGGCTGCTCATCGATGACGCCAGCCTGTTCGTCTTTGCCATCCAAAACGGACAGGCAACCGTGCAGTTCTGCTTCATCCTGGCGGAAATCCGTGACGCCCAGGTGGAACCCTGCGTCGGCGGCAGCCTGCTGCGCATCACCGCCCAGGGCAAAACGCACGTCTTGCTGCACTTTTCCAACGAGCTGACCGAGCGCTTTGCCCTGGCTGCCCATTACCTGCGCCAGCGCGCCCAGTTGGGCGCCGAAGCTGAGCCGCCCGACTTCAGCAGCGATGGTCAACGCTGCGTCTCCTGCGGCAACCGCCTGCTCGACCCCTCCCTCAAAGTCTGCCCCAACTGCATTAAGCGCGGTCAGGTGATGCGCCGCCTGATTCTGATGGCTAAGCCCTACTGGAGCCTGGGGGGCGTGCTGTTTGCGCTCATGCTCTCCGGCGTGATCGTTGACCTGCTGCCGCCCTTCCTTACCCGCATCCTCATCGACGACGTGCTGACGAACAAACTGCACACCAACTGGCTTTTCTGGCTGGTGGCGGGGCTGTTTGGCTTGCAGGTGGTGCGGGTGATCATCACCATCAGCCACGCCCTGCTCACCAACCGCATCAGCACGCAGTTTGCCGCCGGCGTGCGCGAGGCGATGTTCGCCCACCTGAAGAGCCTCTCGTTGGACTTCTTCGACCGCAACGAGTCGGGGCGCCTGCTCACCCGCATCAACCACGATACCGAGGAATTGCAGGGGCTGATCAACCAGATGGCGTCTTTCACCCTGTACACCGTGCTGGTCATCGGCATCGGCGTGGTGCTCTTCAGCATGGCGCCCAGCCTGGGCTTCTTCGTGCTCATTCCCACCCCGCTGGTGCTGGCTGCCACCATCCTGTACCACAAGCGCATGCTGCCCAACTTCCGCCGCTACTGGATCAGCCGCTGGCGGATGAACTCGATGCTCAACACCTTCCTGGCGGGCATCCAGGTGGTCAAGGCGTTTGCCCAGGAGGCGCAGGAACAGAACCGCTACACCGAGCTGAACCAGAACGCCCTGCACGCCCGCCTGCGCATCGACCAGGCGTGGGGGAAGTTCTTCCCGTTCATCTCGTTTGCCTTTGGCGCCGGCGGCTTGATCATCTGGTACGCCGGCGGGCAGTCGGTGCTGGAGGGGCGCATTTCGCTGGGCACGCTGATGGCGTTCCTGGGCTACCTGGGCATGTTCTACGGACCGCTCTCCAACATGACCCAAATCAGCCAGGCGATCAACCGCTTTACCACCATTTCGCAGCGCACCTTCGAGTTCCTGGATGAGACCCCGCGCGTGCAGGAGAAAGCCATTGCCGCGGCGCGACCCAAGCCCGTCAAGGGCGGCATCGAGTTCGACGGCGTGACCTTTGGTTACAACCCCTACTTCCCGGTGCTGAAAGACATCACCTTCCGCATCGAGCCGGGCGAACTCATCGGCGTCGTGGGACCCAGCGGCGCCGGCAAGACCACGCTGGTGAACCTCATCTGCCGCTTCTACGATCCCACCAGCGGCAGCGTGCGCATCGACGGGCAGGACCTGCGCGAGATGACTTTCGACGAAATCCGGCGCAACATTGGCATCGTGCTGCAGCAGCCCTTCTTGTTCAGCGGCACGATTGCCCAAAACATTGCCTATGCGAAACCCGACGCCTCGCGGGAAGACATCATCCGCGCCGCCAAAGCCGCCAACGCCCACGATTTCATCACCAACCTGCCCGAAGGCTACGACACCATCGTCGGCGAGGGCGGCGCCGGTCTCTCCGGCGGCGAGCGCCAGCGCGTGTCCATCGCCCGCGCCATCCTGCTCAACCCCCGCATCCTGATTCTCGACGAAGCCACCTCCTCGGTGGACACCGAAGCCGAACGCCAGATTCAAAAGGCGCTGGAGACGCTCGTCCAGGGGCGCACCACCATCGCCATCGCCCACCGCCTCTCCACGCTCTACAACGCCGACCGCATCATCGCCCTCGAGCGCGGCAAGATCGCCGAGATGGGTTCTCCCCAGGAGCTGATGAACCAGAAGGGCTTGTTCTACAACCTGGTGCAGATTCAATCCCAGTTTGCCCGCCTGGACGGCGTGCCAACGGTATGAGCGGGCAAACGCCCCTCGCCTATTCTATGAACGACCCTGAGACAAAAGGCTTCGACCATGAATGTAGATGAGAAAACGACACTGCCACAGACCGATCCCGAGGCGCACGAATCCTTCGACCTGGTCTTCCTCGACCCCAAGACCATCCGCTTCGAGTACGAGGGCAACAACCTGACCCTGACCGACAGCGACGGCAGGCATTATCCGCTGGTCACGCTGCGGCGCTGTTACCCGCTCTCGGCGTCCGAGACCTTCATCCTGGTGCGCCTGCCCGATGACGAAGACCAGCCCGGAAGGGAGCTGGGCATCCTCAAGGACTGCCGCGAGCTTCAGCCCGAGTCTTACCAGGCGGTGCGCCAGGAGCTGCGCCTGCACTACCTGGTGCCCGTCATCCAGCGCGTCCACCACATCCGCGAGGAGTTCGGCTTCCTGTACTGGTCGGTGGACACCGACCGCGGCGCTAAAGAGTTCATCATGCGCGACAGCATCATCAGCTCCACCCGGCGCATGTCGCCTACGCACTGGCTGCTCATCGACATCAACCAGACGCGCTACGAGATTCGAGACCTGGAGGCGCTCGACCACCGCAGCCAGGAGATGGTCAAGAAGTATTTGCTGTTGTAGCGCCATGGCTCCGCTTTAAGCGCAAGGATTGATTCGTTCAATCACTTGCGCCTTTTCGCCTTTGCATGAGATAATTTCCTCAGCCGGAAAGAAAGTACGAAACGAGGCGCACATGAACGTTCCATTCGAGTACACGCTTGAAAATGACCTGGTAGCCTTTTCGCTGTCAGTCAGCCAAAACGCCTGGCGGCTGGTGGATAAGCGCGCCCGCCTGCGCTGGGGCAACCCGCCGGGCAGCCTGTGGGTGTGGATGGGTCCCGACCTGTTCCAAAAGCCGCTGAACCTGCAAGCCGTCCGCGTGGAAGGCGACCCGGCAAACCCCGCCGCCCTGCACTGCCGCTTTGTGGACGCCCAGGAGGAAAAGAGCCTGGAACTGACCTTCCGCCTGAACGGCGACGCCCTGCAGGTCTTTGCCATCGAGGACGAAACCGGCTGGTCGGAGGTCGAGCTGTTTGCCCAGGGCTTGCAGGCGAGCGTCTCGGAGGGCGGAGAGGCGCTGCTGCCCATCCGCATGGGCATGCTCATCCCGGCTTCGGGCGAGCAGCCCATCGAGCTGACGCTGGGCACCTATGAGTACGAAGGTTTGCACATGGCGATGGCGGCGCTGTTCAAGCGCGGCGCAGCGCTGATGGCAACCTGGCAGGACCCCTACATCAAGCTGTGGTTCTCGCGCGAGCCAGGCGCCGACGCCTACCTGACCATGTCGTTCAAGCTCTCACGCACCGCCCGCTCGCTGGAGCTGCACTGCCTGGGCAAGGGCGACTGGCACACCGTCGCCGCCGCCTACCGCCAGCGGGCAGCCGAGCTGGGCTTCCGCCTCCCCTGGTCCGAAAAGCTCAAGGATCGCCCCCAGGCAGAAAAGCTGTTCGGAGCAGCCAACTTCAAGCTGTGGACGGCGCTTGCCCGCCGCATCGACGAACAGCTCGTCGAGCAGTCGGTCGAGGTGCATTGGACCTTCGAGCAAGCCGCCCAAATCGCCGAGCACCTCAAGCACGACCTGCAACTGGACGACATCCTCTTCCACCTGGGCGGCTGGACGCGCTACGGCTACGACTGCCGCCACCCCGATATCATGCCCGCCAACCCCGAATGCGGCGGCGATGAGAAGCTGGCAGAATGCGCCCGGCGGGTGCAGGCATGCGGCTACACCTTCTGCCTGCACGATAACTACCAGGATATGTACCGCGATGCCCCTTCGTGGGACGAGAAGTACATCCAAAAGACCCAGGACGGATCGCTCTACAAGGGCGGCGTCTGGCTGGGCGGGCAGGCTTACTACACCTGCGCGCGGGAGGCGCTGCGCCTGGCAATGCGCCCGCAGAACCTGCCGCTGGTCAAGCAGGTGGTCAACCCCGACCTGTACTTCATCGACACCACTTACGCCGTGGGACCGCAGGAGTGCTTCGACCCGCGCCACCCCCTCACCCGCCAGGACGACATCCGCTGGAAGGCGGCGCTTTCGGATTACGCCGGCAGTGTGTTCGGCATGTTCGGCTCGGAATGCGGGCGGGAGTGGGCGGTGCCCCACGCCGATTTCTTCGAAGGGCTTGCCTCGGTGAGCGGGCGCTATTACCACATGCTCCAGCCCGATGAGCTGGATGCCCTGGTCATCCCCTTCTTCGATATGATCTTTCACGACTGCATCGTTATCCACGGCAAGTACGGCTACAACCCCGCCGAGATGGCTGAGCAGGTCATTCACCACGCCGCCATGGGGCGCACGCTCTACTACCACAACGTGCCCTCCGGTCTCTACTGGCAGGTCGATACCAAAGAAGAACTCCCGCTGCCCGAAGACGGCGTGGACCCTGCCCTCTACACCCGCGCCCACCAGGGCTGGGCAGAGGGGCTGTGCCAGTGGGACCGCTTCATCAAGAACACCCAGGAGATTCTGGGTCCGCTGAACAAGCTCACCAGCCAGGCGTACATCGAGCGCTACGACTTCCTGGATGCCAGCCGCAAGGTGCGCAAGACCACCTTCAGCAACGGCGTGATGGTGTGGGTGAACGGCAGCCGTGAACCTTACGTCCTGGGCACGCGCCGCTGGGGCGAGGTGGTGCTTTCGCCGTTTGGCTTGCTGGTCGAAGCCCCCGCCTTTGCCGCCTTCGTCGGCGTGCATTGGAACGACCGCCCTTACGCCTCGCCTGTGCTGTTCACGCTCACCAGCCTGGATGGCAAGCCGTTGCACAAATCGAACCGGGTACGCCTGTACCACGGCTTTGGCGAACCGGTCATCAACTGGCGCGGTCAGCTCGTCACGGTGAGCCGTGAAGCCATCCTTCCCGCTGCCAGACCCAAGCGCCCCTGACGGCGATGAGCATGCCCCTCGACCCGTTGTCCAGGCTGTTCGCCTGCCTGGGCGCTTGCCTGTTATCGCTCGGCTTTGCCGCCGGCTGCGCCCTGCTCCCCAGCGCCGAACCCCTGCCGCAGCCCTCCCCCTCTGCCGTCCCGCCGGGGGAGTTTCGCGTCATCGGCTACCTTGCCGATTGGAACAGCCCCCAGGCAGTCATCCAGTTCGATAAACTCACCCACCTGAACTACGCCTTCCTCCTGCCTCAGCCGGATGGATCTCTCGGAGAGGTGCAGCACCCGCAGCGCCTTAGCCAACTCGTCCAGGAGGCGCACGCCAGCGGGGTGAAAGTGTTGATTGCGGTTGGCGGCTGGGGATACGATGACGCTTTCGAGCAGCTCGCCGCCGACCCGCAAGCCCGCCAGCGCTTCGTCGCCAACCTGGCTGCCTACACGGCGGCGTATGAGCTGGATGGCGTCGACATCGACTGGGAGTACCCCGACCCAGGCGACTCGGCGCGCAACTTCCTCAGCCTGATGCAGGCGCTGCGCCAGGCGCTGCCCGCCGAAAGCCTGCTGACGGCGGCGGTGGTAGCGTCGGGTAAGCTGGCGGAGGGCATCCCCGCGGAGGTCTTCCCGCTGGTGGATTGGCTGAACATCATGGCGTACGACCGCAACAACCAGAATCACTCCCCTTTAGACTATGCGCAGGAGGCGTTGGACTACTGGCTACAGCGCGGCTTGCCCCGCCAAAAGGCGGCGCTCGGCGTACCCTTCTACGCCCGACCGGACGGCGTCCCTTACCGCCTGCTGGTTGCCTTCGACCCCTCCGCCGCCAGCCGCGACGAAACCACCTACCAGGGTCGGCAGGTCTTCTACAACGGCATCCCCACCCTCCAGGCAAAAGCGCGCCTGGCGCTCGAACGCGCCGCCGGCATCATGATTTGGGAGCTATCGCAGGATACCAGCGGCGAGAACTCCCTGCTGGCTGCCATTCACCAGGTCGTTCGTCGGGAAGATTCTGTCCTTCCCTAGGTGACGGGCAGCGCCAGCATCAAAACCGGATGCCTGAACTCCGGTTTATTTTTTATTAATCCCAATAATTATTCTACAAGTTCTTAACAATTTCTTCACAACGCCCTCCTATACTTAATCAAGCGAGAGACGCAAAAACCGAAGAACGATTCGAACCACTTTGGAGGTCGTATGAGGAAAAAATTGGGGTGGTTACTGGTAATTATCCTGGTCGTGGGGGTGGCTGGCTTCTTCACGTACCGGGCGCTGGCAGAGCGGAATTCAGCTTCTGCGACCAGCCTGCAAACGGCGACGGTGAAGCTAGGGACTGTGACATCCGCCATCAGCTCTGCCGGAACCGTTCGATCCAATCAAAGCGCGACGATTTCCTGGCAAACCAACGGAAAAGTGGGAGAAGTAAAGGCGCAGTTGGGACAGCAAGTCGCAATCAATGAGGTGCTGGCATCCCTGGATGCAAACACTCTCTCCCAAAGCATCATCCAGGCTCAGGTTGAATTGATCAACGCTCAGGAAGCCCTGGAAGAGCTGAAAAAACCTCAGCCGCTCAAAATTGCCCAGGCTGAGATCGCGCTGGAAGAAGCCAAAGCCGAACTGGAAAACCTGCTCAATCCCTCCGATATAGCCATTTCTCAGGCAGAAATTGCGGTCATCAACGCTCAAACTGCAGTGAATGAAGCCCAGAAAAAGGTGGATCAGACGAAATATGGTCGCGGGACAGATCAGCAAATCGCTTCTGCCAGGGCAAGCGTTTTGATGGCTCAAGACAAAGTAGCTAATTTGCAGGAAGCTTACGATCGCACGCCTGGGAAACCAGAAGAAGACCTTGCCAAAGCCAACGCGCTGGCAAATCTGACAGCCGCTCAAAACGAATATAAACGCGCCCTGGCTGTCTTGAACTGGTACCTGGGCTCACCCAATGAAGAGGAGGTCAACGAAGCCTACACCCAACTAGCCCTGGCAAAAGCGCAACTGGCAGAAGCCCAAAAAACGCTCGAAAAGCTCAAAAACCCAAGCGCAATGGATATCGAACTGGCTCGCGCGAAAGTGGAAGAAGCTCAGCAAAACCTGGAAACGCTCAAGAAAGGACCCACCCAGGCAGAGCTGATCACGGCTGAGACGCGCCTCACCCTGGCTCAAGCCACACTCAACCAGGCTTATTTAACTGCGCCCTTTTCCGGCGCGATCACAGAGGTTCAGGTGCTGCCCGGCGATATTGTCTCTGCCGGCAAACCAGCATTCCGTATAGACGACCTCTCCAGCCTGTTCATCGATCTGATGGTATCCGAAATAGACATCCACCAAATCAAAGTGGGACAATCAGCCCAGATCACTTTCGATGCAATCCCAGGGTCAGAATATAGCGGTACAGTGACACAAATTGGATTGGTCGCATCCGTGACGCAAGGAGTCGTGAATTATCCGGTGACCATAAAGATGACCAATCCGGATGAATATGTCCTCCCTGGGATGACCGCGGCTGTCAGCATTATTGTGGCTCAACATGAAAATGTGCTCGTTGTACCCAACCAGGCAATCAAATTCAGCGGCGGACAGAGCATCGTGACCGTGCTTTATCAAGGACAGCAGATTCCGATTCAGGTCACGGTTGGACTGACTGGAACGTCTGTCAGCGAGGTGATCAGCGACCAGCTCAGAGAGGGAGATACCATCGTCATCAATGCCTCGGCGGCAGCAGCATCAACATCGAATTTTGGAAGACCTGGCGAAGGAGGTTTGGGTTTCTTCGGTCCATAGAGGACCGCCCAAACCTTCTACCCAGAGCTTGAGATGAAAAACTATGAATGAATCGAGAAGTGCTATGAAAAAAGTCATCTTCGTTGCAGGTGGAATTCTCTTGTCAATATTGATAGGCGCGCTCGGATTTTGGGGCGGGATGACCTATCAGCGCACCCAATCGGAGCAGGTGCGCCAGGAATTCTTCAGCTCGCGCGGCATTAATCCAGAACAAGCGCCTGGCAACCTCCCGTTTACCTTTCCAGCAGACCCAACTACCGGCAGGAATTTCGGTCAAGGGGCGCTTGGAGGGGGTGGAGGCAACCGAATCGTTGGGCAGATCGAAAACGTCAGCGGAAATGTCCTGACAATTTCTACCTCCCAAAATACGGTGACCATCAACTTAACGGAGGACACACAAATAGAGAAAACGATTCCTGCCTCTACCAGCGACTTACAGCCCGGAGTTCAGGTGGCGGTGACAGGTCAGCGAGACTCGGATGAAAAATTCAACGCCAGCCAGGTTCTAATCAACCTGGTACCCACAGCGACTGCGCCTTGAATCTGTATGATTGAAGCTAAAGATTTAGTCAAAATATACCGCCTGGGAAAAGTGGATGTTCCTGCGTTGCGAGGGGTGTCCCTTCGGATTGAAAAAGGGGAAGCCGTAGCGATTATGGGACAATCAGGGTCAGGCAAAAGCACGTTAATGAACATCCTCGGCTGTCTGGACGTTCCCACCCGTGGAGAGTATTACCTGGATGGACAGAACGTTGCCAAAATGAATGAGGACGAACTTGCCAGCATCCGCAACCAAAAAATCGGCTTTGTCTTTCAGACCTTCAACCTGCTTCGCCGGGCGACGGTTCGGCGAAATGTCGAAATCCCGCTGTGGTATGCGGATACAAACAACCGAACATCCCGACCGAACGTCCATGAACAGGCAGAAACCATTCTAAAAATCGTCGGATTGGGCGACCGAATGAACCATCGACCTACCGAATTATCGGGAGGCGAGCAGCAGCGAGTGGCTATTGCGCGAGCATTGATCAACAACCCTGACCTGCTTCTGGCGGATGAGCCAACCGGCAACCTGGACTCGCAAACCGGCGCCGAGATTTTAGCTCTGCTCCTCAAATTGAACCAGGAGCGCGGCTTGACTTTGGTCATTGTGACGCATGATGCCAATATCGCTTCTCAAACTCAGCGCATCATCCGGTTGCGAGACGGCTTGATCATTAATGAGTAGGACGCCATGAAACTTTACCGCAATATTCTCGAAGCCTTCGAAAGTCTGAGCGCCAACAAACTGCGCTCCATGTTGACCGTATTGGGAATTGTCATCGGCGTTGCCGCGGTAATTGCCATGCTTTCTATCGGCCGCGGCGCACGAGCTTCCATCACCTCCCAGATCGAGAGCATCGGCACCAACCTGATCTACGTTTATCCGGGTGCGATTCGACAGGGAGGCGTCGCCTCAGCCTCAGGCGCCGCCGGCACCCTTACCCTCGATGACGCGGAAGCTTTGCTGCGAATCCCAGGGGTAGAGGGGGTGGCGCCGCAGACCGATGGACGGGCGCAAATTGCCTACCTCGGGCAAAACATCAATGCCCGTTTGGTTGGCGTGACCCCGGGGTATGAAATCGTTTACAACCTGACGCTTGCTGACGGCGTATTTATCACTGAAGCCAATCAGGTGGCGCGTTCATCCGTCATTGTGCTGGGCAGCGCCGTTGCCGAGAGCCTGTTTGGCAGTACGGCGGGCGTGGTTGGTCAGAGCGTCCGCGTCAATGGTATGCCATTCCGAGTCATCGGCGTATTAGCCAGCAGAGGCGGCAGCGGTTTCTTCAATCAAGATGAGCTTGTCCTTACCCCGCTGTCAACCGCTCAGACCCGCCTGGTAGGTCAAACGCGGTTTCGAGGCGCCAGCGTCATCAGCCAGATCAGCATCAAAGCGTCCAGCCCAAAGCTTGTGACTGAAGTCGTTGCGCAGGTAACCGAGGTCATGCGCAGCCGCCACAATACCGTACAGGGAACCGACGATTTCACCGTATCCAGTCAGCAGGATGCCCTGAACACCGTCACTCAGGTTACCGATACGTTAACCCTCTTCTTGGGCGGCATTGCCGGCATCTCGCTGATGGTGGGCGGCATTGGCATCATGAATATCATGCTCACCACGGTAACCGAGCGCACCCGCGAAATTGGCTTACGAAAGGCAGTAGGCGCCAGAAGGCAAGATATTTTGATACAGTTCTTGGTGGAATCCACCGTGCTCAGCATTATGGGAGGTGTGATCGGAATCGCAGTCGGATGGCTGATCTCCCGTTTGATAGGGAATGTGCAACTAGGCGGAAGTTCGATCACGCCAGTGGTAGGGATGGATAGCGTCCTCCTGGCGACCCTGTTTTCATTGGCTGTTGGCATATTCTTCGGCATCTATCCGGCGTCCAGAGCAGCAAGGCTCCAGCCAGTGGATGCCCTGAGGTACGAATAAATCAGGATGATGGGATCAGGATTGATTTGGGGATGCTTTGGAATCACCCGCCTGCAGTAAGATAGTAAACGTCGAGCCTTTCCCTGGCTCACTCGCTACAGAAATCGTCCCGCCATGAACTTCCACAATCGAGCGGGCGATCGCCAGCCCCAAGCCCGATTCGCCGTTTTGGGCGCGGGCTTTGTCGCCGCGATATAAGCGGTCGAAGACGTGCGGCAAGTCCTGCGGGCTGATTCCGCTGCCGTTATCCTGCACGGCAAGCCGCACCTGAGCGCCCTCTGCCTTTCCCATCAACGCCACCTCCCCGCCCGCCGGGGTATAGCGAAAGGCGTTGATCAACAGGTTATCCATCACCTGCGCCATGCGCTCCATATCAATATTGACTTCCGGCAAATCCTGCGGCGCTTCGATGCGCAGCGAGATGCCCCTTTGCTGGGCGGCGATGGCATGGCGCGCTGCCGCCCGCTCCAGAATCAGGCGCGCAGCAACCGGCTGGCGCGTCAACGAAAGCTCCCCCGCGTCCGCCAGCGAGAGCAGGCGCAGGTCTTCGACCAACCGGCTGAGGTGGCGCGTCTCCTGGTAGAGCACGTCATAAATTTCCGAGCTGCCGGGCAGCTTGCCGTCGCTGAGCGCCTCGGCGTAGCCGCCGATCACGCTGAGGGGCGAGCGCAAGTCATGGGCAATGTCAGCCGTCATCTGGCGGCGCGCCTGGGTAGCGCGCTCCAGGTCGCGGCTCATCTTGTTGAACGATTCCGCCAGCTCGCCCAGCTCATCCTTCGAGCGCACCTTCACCTGCAGCCCCAGCTTACCCTGCGCAATTTGCTGAGTGGCTTCGGTCAGCTCACGCAGCGAGCGGGTGAGGGTGAACGCCAACACGCCCCCCACCACCAGCGCCAGCCCCAACGCAAACAGCGCGCTCAACAACGTCGCCTGGTTCAGGTTGCGCAAGAACAGGTATTCCGGCGAGGTCTTGAGCCACTCGCGCGGCGCGGGGGTGATGATCAGCCAGCCGATCGTTTCGCCGTCCACCTCCAACGCCAGCGACTCGCGCAGCCTGCCCTCAGGGATGAGCGCCCCCACCTGGTTTGGCAGCGCGCTGAACACCACCCGGCGGTCCAGCCCCACCAGCGTAAAGCGCGGCAATTCCCGCCGGGCTTCGAACGCAGGCGCGAAAAGGTTCGGCAGCCAATCCACGTCAGCTTGCAGGCTTTCGGCTAATCCTTCCCAGCCGCCCTGGCGCTGGTAATAGAGCAGCAAGCTGTTGATGAGGAGCTGCTGTTCACGATTCAGGATGAACTGATCGAAGGCAGTGCGGGTACGGTAACGCAGGATTGCCGCCACCGAAACCGACCCCACCAATCCGACCAGCAAAAAAGCCAGCGTCAATTTCACCGTCAAAGAGCGCATGCGCTGCATTCTCCTGCCGCATGAGCTAAAATCATGCGGAAAACCTCGAATTTCAATCTTTCCTCGCCGTAAAGCGGTAACCCGCCCCGTACACGGTCTCGATGTAACGCGGGTTGGCAGCATCTGGCTCGATCTTGGCGCGCAGGTTGCGGATGTGCACATCAATGGTGCGCTCATACCCTTCGTAAGCCGCCCCCTGCAGCCGCTCCAGCAGTTCCAGGCGGGAGAAGACCCTGCCCGGCGCGCCCATCAAGGCGTCCAGCAGGTCGAATTCGGAGGGCGTCAGGTCCACCGTGCGCCCGCTGACCTGCACGACCCGTCCCGCCCGGTCGAGCGTGACTTCGCCAATGCGCAAAAAATCCTGCCGTTCCTGCGATTTCTCCATGCGCCGCAGCACCGCCCGCACGCGGGCAGTCAGCTCGCGCGGGCTGAATGGCTTGGTGACGTAATCATCCGCGCCCAGCTCCAGCCCAACCACCTTGTCATTTTCCTCCAGCCGCGCCGTCAGGATGATCACCGGGGTGTCGGCTTCACGGCTGTAAGCGCGCATGAAATCGTAGCCGCTCATCTCCGGCATCATCAAGTCGAGGATGATCAGGTCGGGCTTCTCGCGCCGGGCGACGAACAGCGCCTCGCGCCCGTCCGCCGCCGTCGCTACCTCGAAGCCTTCCTGGCTCAGGTAAGATTTGAGCAGCGTGCGCAGCTCTTGTTTATCATCCACAACCAGAATCTTCTTCGCCATAATCACCATGCTGCAACCTTGCTCTTCCGCTTCTGCGGCAGCGGGCGCTTTCATGTTATATCACAATACGCGGTCAAGACGCAAAGCCGCTCTCTCCTTTCTCTGCGCTTTGCGTCTTGACGCTGGAATGCTCAACCGTGAATTTTACGGCATGTCCGGCGCGCCGGGCTCGAAGCCCCATCCGCGCTGACCGCCGCGACCGCGTCCGCCGGGCATCCCGCCAAAGCCGTCAAAGCCGCCTTTGCCGAAGAAGCCCCTGCCAGCCTGGTTCTGCAAAATCAGGTCAGCCTGCGCCTGGGTGATCACGCCGCTGGCGACTGCCTGCTTCACCGCAGCTTCGAACGCCGACTGCATGGCGCTTTGGAATTGGCTGCTGTTGCGCAGGGCGTATTCGCCCTTGAGCTGGTCAGCCTGCTCGGCGGTCAGCCTGCCGTCAGCAACGCCCTGGTCGATGCGGGCGTAGAAAGCTTCCTGATAGGCAGCCTGCAGCTTTTCGACGGTGATGCCCAGTTCCTTCGCCAGCAGCGCCTGGAAGTCAATGCCGTTCTGGCTCAGCCAGCCGGACCAGCGCGCGCCAAAGGGGAAGGCGTAACCGCGCGTTTTGAGGTCATCCGCCTGCGCCTGGGTGATCAAGCCTTTTTCCACTGCCTGGCTCAGGGCAGCTTCGTAGGCTTTGGTGTAAGCGGCGTTCAATTCGTCCACGGTGATGCCCAGGGCGTTCGCCAGGTCTTCGTTGGTGTAACCAAAGCCGGGACCACGCCCGCCGTGCGCCAGCGCCGCCGGGGCAGAGGTCGCCGCCCTGGCTGCCTGGTATGCCGCGCCGCCCAGGACAACTGCCAGTCCCAGGGCGCTCAAGATGAGAATTGAGATGAATATCCTTCGTTTCATAGATACTCTTAGATACTCCTTTTGGTTTGAGATGTGATTCGCCGGGCTTTGTTCCCGCGCAAATCTATGCTAAGGATAACAAGGGGATGTTATGAAATTGTTAGGGTTTTATGTAATTTGTATTGGGGTTTATTCATCAAACCTTCATCACTTCTACACAATTTCCTAACAGCTTGGGCGTAAGATTGAGTAAAATTAATGTCGTTTGGAGGTATCTCATGTCAACCACAGTCAAATGGATTCTTGGCATACTCGCTGCGCTGATCGTCCTGTCGGCGATCGCCGGCGCTGCTTACCTGATCTTCACCCGCTGGCAGCCAGCGAACTGGATGATGGCGCCGCGCGCCTTCCAGCCCTGGGATTCGCCGCGCGAATATGACCGCAAGGACCTGCCCCGCGGCATGCCCTTCCGCGATATGCCCATGCATCGGTATTGGAACCTGCCCTTCTGGGGCGTGATTGGCTTCCTGCCCTTCCGGCTGCTGGGGTGGCTGTTCAGCCCGGCGCTGCTCTTCCTGGCGCTGATCGCCGTTGCCGCTTACTTCATCGGCAGGGGCAGCCGCAAACCGGCAGCAGCGCCGCCGGCGCCCCAGCCGGCGCCTGCCCGCGCCTGCCCAGCGTGTTCCCGCCCCGTCCAGGCGGACTGGAGCCACTGCCCCTACTGCGGCTCGGCGCTGGAATAGCGCATTAGCAATTTTCAACTGGAGGAGCGCGCCTGAGCAGCTCCCGGCGGGCAGCCAGCGTTACGCCAGCAGCGGAAACTCTGTCACCCGCAGGTTGGTGCATCCGTAAGGAATCAGCGTCAGCTCCTCCAGCGGCTCATC